>Ga0074199_1000765_pt1 | contig 40864 bp, 23 predicted proteins | sample EPASupsiteSAE347_FD_64528 | JGI IMG/M metagenome (GOLD analysis project Ga0074199, IMG submission 64528) | Bioremediated contaminated groundwater from EPA Superfund site, New Mexico - Sample SAE3-47 | ecosystem: Environmental > Aquatic > Deep subsurface > Groundwater > Contaminated ... | reverse complement strand
CTTTTGCCCTCCCCGCGGCCCTACCCCCGCCATTCGCGCTCAGCGCCACGGAACAGCCCAGATAATCATTCTCCTGCCTGTCAGAGGCAAAGAGCTTGGCTGTCTCATTGGACACGCCCGCCCAACTGCCCGCCGCATTCGTAAAAATATACACCGCTCCGGCTTGGTTCGTGCCGCCAGGAGAGGAAGCATATGCCCCTGCGGCGCAAATCCTGCCATCTGCGCTCAGCGCCACGGAACAGCCCAGATAATCATTCTCCTGCCTGTCAGAGGCAAAGAGCTTGGCTGTCTCATTGGACACGCCCGCCCAACTGCCCGCTGCATTCGTAAAAATATACACCGCTCCGGCTTGGTTCGTGCCGCCCGGAGATGAACCATACGCTCCCACGGCGCAAATCAGGCCATTTGAGCTCAGCGCCACGGAACAGCCCAGATAATCGTTGGTCTGCCTGTCGGAGGCAAAGAGCTTGGCGCTTTCCACCCATGGGTCTATCGTGATCGGATAGGCCGCACCAGTGTCCGTGACTTTTATCCAAAGCGCGCCGTCGCCAGGCCGCGTTTCAAAACGCGCCGGCAACTCGCGCCCCGCGGCGTCCGTAACATGCAATCCGGCATAGCGCAATATATCCCGACCTTGCGCGTTACGCACGCATATTACCCTTCCGTCGGCTTGCGCCGCCACGGCCCGCAGATTGCCATCCTGTTCAAGAGGAATCAGCAATTCGCCATCTTCCGTTGCCCAGGCCGGACGTTTCGGAATGTCCCATCCCTGTTCCAGGCCGGACGGTCCGTTGACCACCCATTCGATCGCCCACCCACGATCCACTTCTACACGGTTCGGCGCGGTTTGACGTGGCAATCCAAGCGCCGGCGCATTACCAGACAGCGCGGGAGCGGATGCGCCAAGCGTCCAGGCGCCGGCGCCGGTCCGCAGTGTCATGCCTCTCGTCCCTACCAGCACATCCGCGTCCAGCGCGGCATAACGCGTCTCAAAACAACCGGATCCGGACTCCCTGAAATGATATGCGGCCTGATCGCGTCCCATCGTCCGGTTGATTGCCAGGCGCAAGCCCGGCGACACGTCCCTTGCCGGCGCCGAGTCAGCCGAAAGCGTTTGCGCCGGCAGGACCGCAAGCCCCATCACCAGAATCGAGACTTCCAAAAACCTATATAAATGTTTTTTATCTGAATGCATGTGTTTGTCTCCAATGTAACTATTTGGTTATTTGCAAAGGAATTTTTTGAAGGAAAAAAACCAATGAATTTATTTTAAAATAGCCTGTTTTGCGTCCGGTTGTCAATGAAAAATATAAACCTAATTGGGCAGGGGCAGTAAAGACGTTTGCATATATGGTGGACAAGTGCCGCGGCGGGTTTCGACGTGTCGAAGGACAAGGCATATTATACGCCGTGCTAAGGATTGGACCGAATGAGTTGGCAAGTCCTGCCTGACGATCAAAATCACGGCAAAAAAAGGGGCGTTTTGCGGCGTGATTGCCGGGAAGCTTCATCATGTGGGGGGACTTTTCTTATGTGTCAAAACATCTCTGCTTTAAGTAATAGATGTTTTGCCAACCATCAATCTCATTCAAACAGAAGCGTTATATGCACAGGAGCATAACCAGCTGTTGATAACATCATGATCCATTCATTGCTGGTTTGGCTCATGACGGCCGGATCGGCTTTGCCATCGCCGTCATAATCCGCCGGAACGGGGACCCAGCCGGTCCCGCCTAATGTTTGAGCCAGCGCAAATTCAACATAGCCGATGCTGGAGAGTTTGAATATCCAATAGCCGGTGTCTTCTCCGTAAATGGCCGGATCGGCCTTGGCATCGCCGTCATAATCCGCAGCCACAGGCCTAAAGCCGCTCCCGCCCAGCAAGTTCGATAATTCGATTGCGGTATAATTTGCCGATGAAAGCATTACCTGCCAATTTCCGCTTGAGCGTTGATATACGCAGGGATCGGCCTTGCCGTCGCCGTCGTAATCCGCCGGCATGGCGCTGTATCCAAGGCCGCCCAAAAATTGCAGTTGCATTATCACCGTGTAATTGGCCGAGGAAAGCAAAGCTTTCCATATTCCCGTTTCTTCCTGATATACGGCCGGATCGGCCTTGGCATCGCCATCGTAATCTGCGGAAACCGAGGCATAACCCGGCCCGCCAAGTCCGTCAAGCGTGGTCGTTATCATAAAATATCCCGCCGAGGAAAGTTTTACTTTCCACGTCCCGCTGGCCTCGTCATACACCGCTGGATCGGCCTTCCGGTCGCCGTCATAATCGGCGCAGACGCCGGACGATGTAAAATAATATTGGTTCAGGAATATTTGCACTCGTTCGGCGGCATTCGATCTGAGATTGTAGTAATAAAACGGATAATCGAAGATATGGAACACTCCGATGGCTGCGAGGCTGTTTATGCGGCCTAAGGCATTCGTATCGGCAGTGCTGCAAATCAACACGCCGTTGGTTATATCCACCCTGGCATCGGCATACTGCGGCACGCGTTCATATACGCCGTTTGTGTCCGGCATGAATGACCCGAAGCCCTGGTTCGTGGTGGCCAGGGTCGTGTCCCGCGTCCAAAGGATTGGATTTATGACAAGGCCCGTCATGCCCCATAAAACCGGATTATCTGCCGATGGGAAATTGGGGGCCTGGGTGTTATACGAAATTATCACCCCGGTGTCATTGGATCCTTCGGCAAATTTCAAATGCGGATTATTCGAAAGGTATGCGGCGGTAACTGGAAAGCCGATGACGTACGCCGCAATCATTCTGGCACACAACACGGAATTCGTCTTCAAATATCCGGACAGCAGATAACTCAGCGTATTCGCGCCCTGCGAATGCCCGGCCAATATAAATGGACGCCCATTATTATAGTTTTTGATATAGTAATCGAAGGCCGCGGTCGCATCCGTTGTGGGTATGCCGGCGACATATACCGGATCGTTTGGCGTCAAGTTAGCTTGTCGATAGAATGGCGCGTAAAGGTTAGCCATGGGTTCAAAGACAGTGGCTTGGTGCGCAAAATAAACAGGCGCATTGCTCAGCATTTGAGGGTCGTCAATAGCGCAAAATTCAGGAACGGGACCGCTGTTCGTCCAGGACGTCGGATAAAGATAGAAGACGTCCACGGCCTTGTTGGTCGCAGGCAAAGACATCCAGTGCGCGGTCACTGAATAATCGGTCGCGTTTGATGACTCGGCTGCCTTTCCTTTTTCACCGGAAAGCAAAACTGCCAGGACAGCTAAACCCGTGCATAATCTCAACCCGATCAATATCTTGTTTGTTTTCATGGTCTCCTTTCAAGGGTAATCTCCGCTTACATTCAGCTCGTGCTACGTAGCGAAGCTACTTTGCAGAGTAGCAACGGAAATAATTCTGAGCTATAGCACTCTTATTGTTATATGCTGCGTCCTCGTTTTTGCTTTCTGAAAAGCCTATATTTGCCTTACTCACATGTCAATATTTTTGCCGCTGATTATTAATGCGCTCGCAGAGGACAATTAAGGATTGGACCGAATGAGTTGGCAAATCCTGCCTGACGATCAAATCACGGCAAGAAGAAGGGGCGTTTTGCGGCGTGATTGCCGGGAAGCTTCATCATGCGGGGGGACTTTTTTTAGGTGTCAGAACGTCGTTGAGAATTGGATATCTTCCAGCGATGAGAATCACGCTAAAGGCGTAACAAGTCTGATCAGCCCGGTTGCCGATTATTCCATCACCGGTTGATATTCTGGTCCGCCGAAGCCGCCCCAGACTAACTGATAACCATTAGCCGACAGGAATAATTCCCAGATGCCGGTGTTCTGATGATATGCGGCCAAATCCGCTTTCCCATCCCCGTCATAATCAGCCGGAACAGGTATGCCATTTATGCTTCCAGCAACACCGCCCCACCAAGTATATTGACCTGTCGTCTCCAGCGAGCCCGACAGCAATACCTGCCAATAAGCTGTGTCGGGAGCATATATTGCCGGATCGGCTAACCCATCACCGTCATAATCCGCGCTGGCCGGCAGATAACCAATTCCTCCGAATAATCCGGTCATAAGTTGATATCCGACGCTGGATAAGCCAATTGCCCAGAATCCTGTTATCCGGTTATATACCGCCGGGTCTGCTAACCCGTCACCGTCGTAATCCGCTACCACCGACTGGTATCCAGTCTCACCAAGAGATGTATAACAAGAAACATACCCTCTTGACGATGCCGCTCCCGCCCAGTATCCATCCGCTTCGCGATAAATGACCGGATCAGTCTTTGCATCCCCGTCAAAATCACAGGGCACCGCTGTGAACTCCGGTCCACCTAATTGTCCGCTTATGGTTTGTTCAGTGGATGATAAAAGCGCCGTCCACCAGCCGTTCAAACGATTATACGTCGCCATATCCGTAATCCCGTCCCCATCGTAATCGCCCGGCACGGGCGTCAAGCCGGCCAGGCCCGCTTCCGCAACCAACCACACTTGATAACGATACGCCGAGAGATCCACGGCCCACCTGCCGTCTGAACCGCAATAGATGGCTCCATCCGCCTTGCCGTCGCCATCGTAATCATTGAACGACCGGCCGATTGAGTTGACGCCGCTGGTCTTGATCCTGACCGACCCGGCGGCATTGGTTGTATTGTTCGCAAGATTCGGATCGTACAACGCGCTCAAGTGTCTTACGACCACTTTCACCTGCTGAACCCCGCTCAAATCTCCGCGCACCGTCAGGTTGCGCTTTGCAGAAAGAGTCAGTATTATCAATTCCTCTCTGTTTGCACTCAGCGTCATGTTGCTCTGCGCCGATCCGATCCAGACCATATTGGCCGTATTTGTTCCCATGTGGAAATCAAATGCCACGCCGGACGCGTTCAATGCGTCTGGGCCCAGGTTCGCCAGCCGGCACGAGACTGTCCCGGCATGGGACATATTTGTTGCGTTCACCGGTAAATATACCAGATCGCTCACGCCAATATCCGCCGTCCCGCTTGCACCGTGCGGGTTTATGGCCGCATATCCCATTCCGACATAACTCATTGGACTGATCAATGCCGCGGTTTTGGCCCGAACCCAGTAGTAGTAAGCATAGATCGGGTTGATGTTGTAGTCGTCGTAGTAATAAGAAAGGCTGAGGGCTGAAGGCTGTAGGTGCAAATCGGATGATGCCGGAATATCCGCAATTCGTCCAGCGGTATTAGCGTCATTGGTCTGACTCCGCCAGATTTCATATCTGGTTGCCCCTTCCACGCCGTTCCAGACAACGCGTATCTTGTTCGTGTAGGTCCCTTCCGTGGCCGACACCCCAGAGGGTGTGCCAATGTCCGGAGAGATTTGCAAATACACCGCTGCGATGAGCGTTGTGTTTCCTCCGGTCACAAAGCCGGTTTGATTGCTCGGCGCCACATAACCAGCCAACGCGCCATAGGTAATGCCATAGGCGCCCGTGACGGCGCTCACCGCCGCCAAGTTGCCCGTGCCGGAAGCAGGGCCGGCATAACCGACGGGCGCGGTTAATTGCCAGACGCCACTTGCCGGCATCACTTGAATCGCCAGCCAGCCGTTTGCCGTCGGCTCCATAATCATGCAAACGTTATACGCCGGGGAGGCGTTTTTGAAGTGAATCCATCCGCTGAACTCGCTCCAGGCGTAGCCGTCGAAGGAACCTGTGGTCAAATTGATGGTCACCTGGCTGTCGGTCGGATGAAAATTGATCCAGCCGCCGACCTCGCTCCAAGCATAGCCGGAGAGGTTGCCGGCGGCATCCAGATTGACGCCGTAGTTGTTGGCTGCCGTGTTCGCGTAGGGACCCATGCCGGCGCCGAGCTTGATCCAGCCAATGCTCTCCGCCCAAACATACCCCGACAAATAACCGTTCGTCCCGTTCGGATGCACAGTCACGCCGCCATGCGTCGGCGCATAGTTATGCCATCCGGCGTTCTCGGCCCAGGCATACTTGTTGGTCGGGTCAATGTTGCCGGCAGCAAAAACTATTCCTGCGGCAAAAGCCGTAAATAAAAATAAACCTATTTTACGGGCGCGCGCTGAATATATATTCTTGTTTCTCATTATCTTCATTATGGCCCGCGGACGGGCCACACATAGCAGCCCCCCAAAATACTGGTGCGGCTCACTTCGCCATCGCTCAGTCTCACTGACCACCTATTGTTCAAATCGTACGAGTACGCAGACGACGTCCAGTATTCACTCGACTGGACGTCTGTAAATGGATTGCCTTCCGTCCACTGTGCGGTCCCTTCCGTATCGCAAAGAGCAGGACTGTTGGTGCCGAAGTGAATCAGACTGAATAATTCCCGCAAGTTCGGCAACCGCCAGTCGTTGGTGCCGCCATAGAATGGTTCAGATACGTTTATCGTATAAGTGATATAGTCAAGCGCACCCTGCCAGTCCATCGTCCAACCCGCAAGGTCCGCGTTCCGCGCCCAGATCAGCCCGGTCAAGTTGTCCCTGATCTGGTTCGTCTCCTCTCCCGATGCTCCAACTGGACTGAATCGCGGATTAGGCCACGCTGCGCCCTTATTCGTGCTATACCACCCGTCGTCGTAGTTCGCATACGAGTTCGTCTGCCCCGTTTTTGGCACCGGCGCATTGGTGACGCTAACGCCACTACCCTCATACGTGCCTACCACGCCGAAGATATTCATATCCTTCTTGATGTTCCCCACCGCCAGGTTCGTCGCCACCAGCGCCAGGTTCGTCGCCGCATAGTAACCTGCCGCCATGTTCGTCGTTGTGCCCGACAGCGTCACCGTTTCAATCGTGCCGGTCACTGCCGCGCCCTGCACCCAGGCAACCTGGCCCGAATTCACGTCGCCCGCCACTGCGTTGCCGCTTGTGGTGTCCACTACCTCGGTCTTGCCCGTCACGCCAAAGATCGTCATCCCGGCCTTGATGTTAGCCGTGGCCAGGTTCGTCGCCACCTGCGCCAGGTTCGTCGCCGCATAGTAACCTGCCGCCATATTCGTCGTCGTGCCTGACAGCGTCACCGTCGCAATCGTGCCGGTCACTGCCGCGCCCTGCACCCAGGCAACCTGGCCTGACTTCACATCGCCCGCCACCGCATTGCCGCTTGACGTATTCACCATGTTGCTGTCGCCAGCAAACCCAAAAATCGTCACTCCGGAACGGATGTTATTCGTCGCCAGGTCCGGATCCACCGCGTGCAGGGTTGTCGCCAAGTAGTAACCGTTCGACACCGTGTCATTGGCCGGAGAGAGCGTCGCTGTCGCGATTGTGCCGGTACGCATGCCCCAGGCGCCCTGCGTCAGTCCCCAGAACGTTTTCCCGGACAACACCGCGCCGTCCACCGCGCCGGACACGTTCGTCGCGGGCGCCTTGGCCATGATGTCGTCCGTTGTAGGCATCGTGCCGGCCGTTGGCCCCGCCGTCGGCTCCGTGAACGCGCCCGCGCGTTTCGGGGCATTGGTGCCGAACGCCAGCCGATTATAAAGGTCCTTTGCCGTATACATCGCGCTGACCGGATCGGTCGGCGCCCCGGTATCATCCAGGCTCCCGCCGCGGGCGGACGTCACCATCAATCCCAGGCACATCGCCGCCACAAAGATAAATCCATTACGGCATGTCGTTCTACTCATCTCTTTATTCCATTCAGCCGTTTTCTGTTCCCTTTTCACTCGTTCCGAAGCATCAGTTCTCTTCGTTCTCATGGCCCGCGGACGGGCCACACATAGTACATGGCCAAAGCAATATGGCTCACTGCGCCATCGCTCAGTCTCACATACCACTTATCGTCCACATAGGGCGAGTACGCAGACGACGTCCAGTATTCACTGTATGCAATATCCGCCTGGACGTCTGTAAATGGATTGCCTTCCGTCCACTGTGCGGTCCCTTCCGTATCACAAAGAGCAGGACTGTTGGTGCCGAAGTGAATCAGACTGAATAATTCCCGCAAGTTCGGCAACCGCCAGTCGTTGGTGCCGCCATAGGGGGTTGCAGATGCGTTTGCCGCAGTGATATAGTCAAGCGCACCCTGCCAAGTCTTTGGCTCACCCGCAAAGTTCGCGTTCCGCGCCCAGATCAGCCCGGTCAAGTTGTCTCTGATCTGGTTCGTCTCCTCTCCCGATGCTCCAACTGGACTGAATCGCGGATTAGGCCACGCTACGCCCTTGTTCGTGCTATACCACCCATCGTCGTAATTCGCATACGAGTTCGTCTGCCCCGTCTTCGGCACCGGCGCATTGGTGCCACTGCCATCATACGTGCCTACCACGCCGAAGATATTCATATCCTTCTTGATGTTCCCCGCCGCCATGTTCGTTGCCACCTGCGCCAGGTTCGTCGCCGCATAGTAACCTGCCGCCATGTTCGTCGTTGTGCCCGACAGCGTCACCGTTTCAATCGTGCCGGTCACTGCCGCGCCCTGCACCCAGGCAACCTGGCCTGACCTCACGTCGCCTGCCACCGCATTGCCGGTTGACGTATCAACCACGTTCGTGTTGCCCGCCACGCCAAAGATCGTTATCCCGGCCTTGATGTTAGCCGTGGCCAGGTTCGTCGCCACCTGCGCCAGGTTCGTCGCCGCATAGTAACCTGCCGCCATATTCGTCGTCGTGCCTGACAGCGTCACCGTCGCAATCGTGCCGGTCACTGCCGCGCCCTGCACCCAGGCAACCTGGCCTGACTTCACATCGCCCGCCACCGCATTGCCGCTTGACGTATTCACCATGTTGCTGTCGCCAGCAAACCCAAAAATCGTCACTCCGGAACGGATGTTATTCGTCGCCAGGTCCGGATCCACCGCGTGCAGGGTTGTCGCCAAGTAGTAACCGTTCGACACCGTGTCATTGGCCGGAGAGAGCGTCGCTGTCGCGATTGTGCCGGTACGCATGCCCCAGGCGCCCTGCGTCAGTCCCCAGAACGTTTTCCCGGACAACACCGCGCCGTCCACCGCGCCGGACACGTTCGTCGCGGGCGCCTTGGCCATGATGTCGTCCGTTGTAGGCATCGTGCCGGCCGTTGGCCCCGCCGTCGGCTCCGTGAACGCGCCCGCGCGTTTCGGGGCATTGGTGCCGAACGCCAGCCGATTATAAAGGTCCTTTGCCGTATACATCGCGCTGACCGGATCGGTCGGCGCCCCGGTATCATCCAGGCTCCCGCCGCGGGCGGACGTCACCATCAATCCCAGGCACATCGCCGCCACAAAGATAAATCCATTACGGCATGTCGTTCTACTCATCTCTTTATTCCATTCAGCCGTTTTCTGTTCCCTTTTCACTCGTTCCGAAGCATCAGAGTGAAAAACATAACACTCCTTGAAACGTATCTTAGTTAAGATAGTTTTTTTTGGTGTCTGATGTCAACAAAATTCTTGACAGTCAAAACCACACTTTTTATATTCCATACAATAAAAAGGAACACAAGCCATCATAGACACACCGGACACGAGCCCAACACGGGAACCAATCGACGCCGTCTACACGTGGGTGAACGGAGATGACTCGGAGCTGCGGGCAGCTCTGCAGCGCTGGCGGCAAGGTCCTGTCGACGTTCACAGCTCGGGCGTTCGCCGCTTCCGGGACAACGGGGAGCTCAGGTATTCCCTGCGCTCCCTGGAACAACACGTCCCTTGGGTCCGCAACGTCGTCATCGTCCATGCCGGAGCTCCGCCCGCATGGCTGGACACGACCTGTGCTGGTCTGCGCACGGTGCGCCACGAGGAGATCTTTCCCGACCCAACAGTGCTGCCGACGTTCAATGCGTGGGCCATCGAACTGAACCTGCACCTCATTCCCGGCCTCTCACGGCGCTTCCTCTACCTGAACGACGACTTCTTTCTGGCCCGCGATACGCCCCGATCATGGTTCCTGCCCCCGGATGGCTCCCCGCGATTCTTCTTCGAGGACAATGCCATTCCGGTCCGCGGGGCCTCCCGGAACGTGACCGACAAGGCCTGCGCCTATACTCTCCGGTACCAGTCCTGGAAGGGATCGCGTCGCAGCCCTGCACTGGCCCGCTCCCGCACTAACTGGCGCAGGCTATTGGGCCTAGCCCCAAATCGCAACAAGACAGCCCATGTCCCCCAACTCTACGACCGGGATGCGATCTACAATCTGGAGGCTCGCTTCCCTGCGGAATTCCAAGCCACCCGCCGTCACCGCTTCCGGGCGCCGGACGACCTGGCCCTGCAAATCCTGTACGCTTACACAGGATTGGCGTGCGGCCAGTTGCAGGCGGTCCGCCTGGACTGGAATTCGCCGGACTACCTTTTTGTCCGCCTGAGGGATGACCCCGAGCAAAGCAGGGGGGGCTTGGATCGTCTTGAGCAAGAGCGGCCGAGATTCGTTTGCGCCAACGACGACGGGGTCTCAGAGGCCTCTAACCCGCCGGCCTTTATCTACTGGAAAGCGGTCATGGCCCGGTGCTGGCCTCGGCCCTCCAGGTTCGAGCGGGGTCCGACCCCATGACCAGTGGAAATCGCCGGCGACTGCGCACCATTTCCATCCTGTTGGGCAGGAGGGGCTGGATCTGGATGGTCATTTCCCTGAGCGCCACTGTGGTGCAGGCGTTCATGGAGAACTTGATGGTAGTGGCGCTCATCCTTCTGGCCTATGCGCTCGGAATCCTGGATGAAACGCGCCTTCCAACTTGGCTGCCGCATCGCCTGGCGGATTGGGGAACGTCCATGACGCTTGTGAGCCTGGTGCTCTTGGGGCTGGTGCGTTCCGGAACCCAGGCCACCGCTGCCTGTACCCAGCACGCCGTGCTGGAATGGGTACGGGCACGCATCCAGCACCTGCAGGGCTACCGCATGTTGATGCTGTCAACCCTGCCCCCTGTAGCGCTCAGCGAGGCCCATCTCATGATGGGGGACCATCTGAACAAGGCCACGAACTGGTGCTTCCACGGCGCGCAACTGGTTTCCTCTGCGCTGATGGCCGCCTCATTCCTGTTTGCACTGTTCTTGCTGGCCTGGAAGGACGCACTGCTGGCCTTAGCCTGCCTGGCCATGCTGGGCCTGCTGGTCATGGGGCTCAACCGCGCCATCCTGGCCCTAGCCACCCACATCCCCCGGCACCGGGCCGGCCTCGAGCAGGCCTTGGTGCGCATCAGCCGGAACCGGGTCCTCATTCGGGTCATGAACCTTCAGGAGGCAGAGCGTAGGCATTTCGACGATTACGTCTCGGACTACTTCCGTTCCAGTTGCCGGACCTTCTGGCTGCGGGACATCGCGGTCGCCCTGTTGCCCTTTCTGGGCATCCTTGCCATCGCACTCATGGTGGGGATCAACGTCACATTCATCCACACTCCGCCCGTAACGCTTATGGGCTCCATCTACCTGTTCCTGGCCCTCACACGCCGGATGGCCAGCGTTATCGACAATGCCGGGGGGATGATGCAGGCGCAGATGCCCTTCGACCGGGCGGCGGACCTGGTTCTTTCCATAGACGGATCGCATCGAGCACGGGCATTCCGGGAAGTGCCGACGGATATCCGGAAACATCACAAGCTGTCCCGGTCATCCGCGCCGCCCCCGGCGATCACTCTTCGCGGAGTATGCTTTCGCTGGCCTGGAGCCCGGAGTCCCATCTTTGAGGGACTGGACCTGCATATCCCCGCTGGAAGCCGGTTCGGCATCGTTGGTCCCAACGGTAGCGGCAAGACCACTCTGCTCCACCTGATCCTTGGTCTGGAGGAACCCCAAGCCGGAGAGATCATGGTGGGCGGGATCCCCGCCCGCGACTACGCAACCCTTGGTGGTCCCGTGTCCTATGTGGGGACTGAAAACCTGCTTATCCTGGGCAGCGTAAGGGAGAATCTCGTATACGGCGTAGCCGAGTACTTGGAGGACGTCGACCTTCGCCGGGCTCTGGATCAGGTTGGCCTGGGTCCATGGATAGACGGCTTGGCCAATGGCCTGGACCACCGCATCGGAGAGAACGAAGAAGGCCTCTCGGCGGGCCAGAAGCAGCGCCTCTCCCTGGCCCGGGCCCTCCTGCGAAATCCATCGCTGTTGGTGCTGGATGAAGCGTCCGCCAATATCGACTCTCGCTCGGAACTGGAGGTAACCTCCCTGCTGGACACCATCGCCCAGACTTGTACCATCCTCATCGTCTCCCATAAGCAGGGAATCCTGTCCGGCATCAGCCACCGTCTCGAACTACCGGAGCCACTGCATGATTAAAGGACTTCACTACGTCTCCTTGGGGGGAACTACTGGATATTTCACCGCTGCCCGCCGCCTCATGCTGGCCCTAACTAAAGCGGGTGTGAACCTTACCTGGACGCCCGTCTCCAGCAATTCTTCCCGGCCGGGGCCCGATTCTTCCCCCGTCGCCGCCGACGGGGACCCGGTCCTGGCCTCCCTTTATCATCGGGATCTGGACTGCGACACTATCCTGCTACACACCCTGCCCGAGAATATGCCCTACTGGCTGGACCGGAAGGGTGATAAACGCATCGTGGGCTACACGGTCTGGGAAACCGATGTCTTACAGGCCCACTGGGCCCCAATCCTGAACCGCCTGGATCACCTACTGGTGCCCTGCACCTGGAACCGGGATCTGTTCCGGAGCCAGGGTGTGCAAATTCCAATCAGCGTGTTGCCCCACCTGCCCGGTCCGGCACGCCCTGCGCCTCATCCTCGATGGGCCACCATCCCGGACGGGGACCTGGTCTTCTACTGCATCGAGACGTGGGCGATCCGCAAAAACCTGGACCAGGCCATAGCTCTCTTCCGCCAGTGCTTCACTGCCACCGACGGCGTCCGCTTTGTCGTGAAAACCACTTCTTCGCCAGAGGGAAGGATCCTGGATCGCCCCGCATTTCTCCCCCTGCGCCCATTTCGGCCCATCTTGCGCCCATTAAGGCACCTGCTACCGAAGCGGGCCACCAGGCTGCTGCAAGAGGCATCCAGAGAACGCCTGCGGCGCATCGAGGCCCTCACACCCGGGGGTGCTCCCGTGGACCTGGTCACGGAAGAGCTGACCTTGGCTGAACTGGAGGGTCTGCATCAACGGGGAGATTGCTACTTTTCTCTGACTCACGGCGAGGGCTTTGGGTTGAGCCCCTTCGACGCAGCCGCTGCCGGCAAGCCGGTGATCGTCACGGGCTGGGGAGGCGTGCTGGACTACCTGGATCCGACTCAGGGGGGACTGGTGGACTGGGATCCCGCTCCGGCGTGGAACCGCGCGGAGAGTGGCTCATGGGCCGAACCCAGACTCTCCCACGCCGCTGCCCTCCTGCGCGCCTTTCGAGCTGATCCGGAAACGGCGCGTCGCAGGGCCGTGGAGACCCAGTCTGGATTGCATGACCGCTTCGGAGCGGCTGCACTCATCCCCTTCGTAAAGGAGATACTCACTCATGATTGAGCTTCTCATCCCCAACCAATATTTGTTCGTCTTCGGCCTGCGACGCCAGGACGAACCCTTCCATATCTCTCATTACCTCTGCATCGAGTCCTGCTTCCGGGTGAACCGGCCCGACCGCATCCTGTTCTTCTATGAGCACGAGCCCTGGGGCCCCTGGTGGGAGTTAGTCAAGCCCCGGCTCAGCTTGGTACGCATCGCCCCAAATCCCCGTAGCTACGGGATCCGCTACGGGTGGCGTAACCGCGGCTGCCGCCGATACCGGTACGCCCATGTGGCAGACTTCGTCCGCCTGGAGAAGTTGCAGGAGTTCGGGGGAATATACGCGGACATTGACACCTTGTTTATCCATCCACCGCCCCTGGAATTGCGGACCAAGCTGTTCGTGCTGGGACGGGAGAACAACATTGTGTGCCAGACGAAGGGCAGTATACTGCCCTCCCTCTGCAATGCGCTAATCATGTCCCGCCCCCACGCTGAATTCGGTTGGCGCTGGTTGGAGGCCATGCCCCAGGCATTCGACGGCTCCTGGAGTAACCACTCGACCATACTGCCCCAGCGTCTCAGTCTGGAGATACCCCATGCGATCCACATCGAGCCCCCACGCACCTTCTATCCCTACATGTGGACCCGGGAGGACCTGTACACCCTTCTGGAGGGTTGCCAGCGGGATACCACCGGCATCTCCAGCATCCACCTATGGAGTCACCTCTGGTGGGCCAGCGACCGTCGCGACTTCTCCAGCTTCCACCAGGGCCTCATGACCGAATCCCACATTCGGCAGGTGAATACCACCTTCAACCTGCTGGCCCGCCCCTTCCTCCCGTAAAAGACTGTCCAGTGTCTCGGGGGTAAAGCCGGTGCGCACCAGTTCGGCGGCCCGAGCCGCCAGGGCCCTGCCCAGGGCGGGCTCTCGTTCCAAACGGGCGCAGGCTTGGGCGAAGGCAGAGGGGGCATCCGCTACCAGGCAATGAGTGCCGTGTTCTACGGGCAATCCCTCCAGGGCCATGGAGGTGGCCACAACCGGGACCTGATAGGCGAAGGCTTCCAGCACCTTGATCCGGGTCCCGCCCCCGCAGCGGATGGGGGCCACCACCACATCCGCTGCTGCGTACTCCGGCCCCAAGTCTTTCACCCATCCTGCCCATGTCCAGCGGTTGTCGCCTCGTGCAGGCCGTCTCCAAGGAAGCCGCGGTGGTGGCGCGCCCACCACCCGCAGTTGCCAGGCCACGCCTAGCGCGTCTAGAGCTGGAGCGAGGTCTTCGGCAAAATGTCTCATGGCGTCCACATTGGGGAAGTAGCGCAGGGAGCCCACGAACAGCATAGAAAGGTCGAGCCTTGGTTCAGCCACAGGCCGAGCCGGGCGCCGAGCCAACCTGGAGGGTAGAAGCACTACGTTGGGCAGGACCATCACCGGCGTGCCGGGAAAGCGCCGTGCAAGGGTCGCCTGGTCCAGGGCGGAGGCGGCAAAGATCTTCTGCACCCGCGGAAGGAAGTTGTCCTCCAGGCGCTGGTAGAGCCTGGCTTCCCGCAGGCAGAAGAAAGCCATCTGTCGCTCTCCCCGGTGATGGTGCACGGCGGCCATGGACAGGCGAGTTTTGGATTCAATGTCGTCCATATCCAGACTGGTGGGCGCCAAGGGAAAGCGGCGCATGAGGGCCTGCGCCAGAGGGGACAAATAAAGGCGAAAAACGTGGATGCGCCGGAAGGATTCGGAGCGGCCCCATGCGCGGGTCTTTCGAAGAAATTCCGGGCAGGCCAGTTCCCCGGCGAGGACATCCCCGCGCCCGCGCCGCCAACGCCACCACAAACGGTAGCTCCAGCCCGTGTGCCGCGTGCGTGGTATGATCTCGATGTCCTGGCAAAGACCCCGCAGGGAGGTGGGAATCTTGGCCTCTCCCGGATCGCTCAGGACCAGGAGCAGATGCACAGAGTAAGTCCGTGCCAGAGCCGTCAATTGGTGGTAAGGCCGCATGCATACACCGGTCCCGGAGGGGGAGGGCACAACGCCGCAGATGAAGAGAAGGGAGGGCCGGGAGCTCTGCACTCCGACTGGCAGGGGGGACGCGACACGGGTCGGGCGCCACCAAGGCCAGACTCCCGCCCGAGCCAAGCGCCTTTCCGCCAGGTTACAAACGATACGGACGGCGAAATCTGGCCGCCCCACCAGGAGGCGAAGGAGTTCGAAGTCGTGCCACGTGCGCTCGCCGCGGTACAGGGCTAAGACGCGCACCCAGAAGGTGAGCCAAGGATCTGCCCGCTCTAGCACTTTCAGGACCAAGGGAATGATGGGCGTAATGGAAAGTTTTGGCGTGCCATCCGCCTGCAGCTTTGTGGCGGTGGTCTGTTCCGGATGCTGGCGGATCGCCACGAAAGCGTGTGCGGCGAGCGCTGGAGGGCCCGCGGCGCGGAGGAAGACATCCAGCCAGAAGAGCATGTCCTCACCCAAACAGAGGAGGGTAGAAAACCGGCATGCGCCGATGGCCTTCCGGCTTACAAGGCAGGACCCCACTGCAACGCCCTGAGTCAGCCGGGCGGAAACGGGATCCTTCTGGAAGGCCCGGAGGTTGAAACCGGTGATCAGGTCCCTTGGACAGGTGGTGCTCTGGCCGTCCTGGAAGCGCAGAGCGCGGCCCACGGCCATCTGGGCACCGTCCTCGCGGGCGCGGGCCTCGAAGCAGCGCTCCAGAAAATCCGAGAACAGGATGTCATCGTCGTCGAGGAAGAGGATCCAATCACCCCGAGCGGCCTCCAGCCCGACGTTCCGGGCATGGCCTGCTCCGTGATTCCGGCTCAGTGCGATGAAGCGCACGCGGTCGTACAGCGACACGAGGCGTACAATGGCCTCCCGGATGTCGGGATCAGAGCCGTTATCAACCACCAGAATCTCCATAGGCGGCAAAGTCTGGTTGATGGCTGACAGGATAGCCTCACGCAGGAAGGCAGGCCGGTTCCGGCCGGGGATGATGACTGAGACCGTGGGAAGAGCCATTGGGCAGCGTCCATCGCCTAGCGATTGAGTGTCACGAGACAACATGGACACTCAATCGCTCAGCGTGATTTGTACTGGAATTCCTCAACTTTATTTTGTTCAGGAGAGGTTTCAGTTTTTTGACATCGATAGTTTCCACGACATATTCATTGATAAAATCGCTTTTCAGGCGGCAAAGGCATCCTTCTTCGCTCAGAAGTCTTCGCAGGGCAGGCACACCAGCTAACACCGGTATGAAGACGCGCTTTTATGATGGAAAATGTGCCAAGACGTGATAGGAATGTCAAGTTTGGACTGAAAAATAGTTTCAGGCGCATCCGTTTTTGACGCTGAACATCAAAACAGGACAATGGTTGGCTTTTCCGCGCCATATTAAGACAGACATATCCTATCGCGATCGTTCATCCGTTCACATACATTACCGGTTCGGTGTCGTAATCAGGAAAGGCTATCCAAGGCACAGCCTGCCCGCCATATCGTTTGTTTTTTAAAAACGATACTCTTACCCCGCCTCACTTTTCAAAAACGAACTCCCCAGCCCAGTTGTCTTTGCAATCGCCATTTCTGCCAATGGGTATCCGTTCAACGTCAGCAACCAATTGATAAGAAATCGCTTTTTTGGCGATGCCACGCTCTACGTTCCGTCATTCTCGCCGAAGGTCCACAATCTTGACAGCAGGAATCTTTCCATCTATCGTGGCGCGTATGACCATAATCAATACGACTGCCGCCCCTGGACGTGTACAAGAAACCCCGGCTTGGTTCTATAAATTCGGGCGTTTTTTGATAGCCTTGTTTGTATTGGCGGTGTCGGTATCCTATGACATTTCCGTTGCCGAGGCTTCCGGCGACTCCCGCTGGTTCCTGACCCACTGGACCGCCTTGATCCTGATGGCGGCCTATTTTCTTTCCTGCCTGAACCAGCGCCGGAATGTGATCGCGTTGCGTGCGCCAGCTATCATATGGCTGGTGGTCTTTTTGGTCGTTTTATCCTCTCTATCTATGTTGTGGACTATAAACCCCTATCATAGCTGGTGGTCTTTAAAGCATTTTTTGGGATATGCCGCTATGTTTGGGTTCATTTATCTGCTACGCCATGAAAAATGGTATGCAAACCTGTTGTGGATTGTGGCTATTGGGGTGGGCTTTAACTGCCTGATCGGCATTGCCCAGTTCCATAACATTACCGATGCTCAACTGGCGGCTGTTTTCCCGCCATGGAATTATGTTGCCGCCGGATTTGCCGCCCTGTTGCGCGCCGTTCATTTTACGGATGGGATGGATAAGTCCATTGCCGGCGCATTGCCTTTTTTCCAGCAGAATTTATTTTTGGACTATTTTCGACAGGTCGCCCCGCCGGCCGGCACCCTGGCCAGTAAAAATTTACTTGGTTCTTACCTGGTGTTGACCCTGCCCGCCATTTTTTACCTGTTGCTGTCCAGCCGTCAAAGGCTGGCCCGGCTCGCCGCGACCGTGTTATTGGCCATGGGTGTGATTACCTTGTTTTATACCCGTAGCCGCGCCAGCTGGGTTTCCGCCCTGTGCGCGGCAATCTTTTTCGTAAATTGGCTGTTATTGCATCAACAATATCGGCCGATCATTAAAACTTTCTTCACCAAAACAGTTTTGATCCTGCTGGCCATGGTTTGTATTGTGGCCATTGGCGGCACCAGCCTGCGGGGCGCGCTCGGGATGCGCAGCGTAATTGAGCAGGTTCGCAGTTTTGTCCGGATGCCCGTACAGGACGATCGCCATACTCTTGGCACACGTATGGCCTATGACCTGAACGGACTTGCCATGATCAAGGACCGTCCTTTTCATGGTGTGGGCCTTGGGGCTTTTCATACGGCTTACCCCGCCTACTACCAAGCCGTCTGCCTGACACCTCTCCGCGGTTTTTCAATGTCCGCGCGCCCCAGCCGGATGCATAACGACCTTGAACAAGCCTTTGTGGAACTGGGAATTTTTGGCGGCCTGGCGTATCTTGGCGTTTTTCTGGCCCTTCTGATGATGACTTGGCGCATCGGGAACAACGCCAAAATCAACGAACCCCGGCTGCTGTCTCTGTGTCTGATGACCGGAATTGTAGGGCTGGGTGTCAATGCGCTGATGGATTTTCCTTTACAGCTTCCTCTGGCGCCCACCCTGCTATGGAGCTTTGCTGGCATGCTGACTGGCCTATATGTCATGCACGTTGAAAAACCAGGCGTGGGACTCCAGACAAAATTGACTATGCCCCGCTTTGTTTACATACTGCTGACCATTGTCGCCATTGCGGGCGGCTGGGCCATATTCCGCGACGACTGGTCCCGTCGAAAGGGAGACCAGTACCTGAAAGGAGCCGCCACGCTGGCCTCTTCCGGACGATTTGACGAATTAACCCTTTTATATCTGCGCAAATCCATGGCCTACTACACATGGAACGTCCGCCTGCAGGAATACCGCGCATTGATTTACCCCAACTATACGGGCCAGAATATTCCCGTGACGCTGGATGATAAGATTCGCGAGGTTGAAGCGGCCATAAAATACGATCCTTATTCTCCCCACAAGCTGATCAACCTTGGCGGGCTTTACATTGTCAAGTCTCAAGAACTGGCGGCTAAAAACCGCGTTGCAGAAGCTTTTGCATACGCCTGCCAAGCGGAAGACTTGTTCAAAACCATGCTAAAATATCCCGGTTTCTTTTCAGATCGGACTTACACTATTGGCGGCATGTCACACATGCTCCAAGGCAGCCTGCAAGCCTCCGGCGCGCGCTCCCATCTGGACCAGGCATGTGTTCTGCTGGAAAAGGCGCTGGAGTTTAACCCCAAAAACGACATCGCCCATGGTGCCCTGAAACAGGCCCGGGTCGCACGGACGCATTTTGCAACTACGCACAAGGAGCCAGAATTCAAAAGTCAAAATTCAGAATGATGAAAGTCGGTAGGTTTCAATGGTTCATGGTTGGGAAATTAGCTGGAAAAACCATCAACCTGCCCGCCCGCCTGCAGGGGGCCTGGAGCGCAGCGACTGCGGGCAGGTGTGGGCAGACGCACAGCGTTGCAGGCGAGGCGAAAAATCCCGACCTCTTGGAGAGTCAGGACGATCAGCTCTGAATTTGGAGGTCCTTCGACGGTTGGAAAAAAATGAGAAAAAGGATAGATGCGTACTGCTGATGTTATGTCAGCGGGTTTGGCTGCCAAATCGTCTTAGCCCGCATTTCTCACCCGCCCTGTGATAAATGCGCCCGAAGCGACGTTCCGTCTGCTTCGGCCGGCGCCAATGCCTTCCCAAGGCATTGGCAGACCGGTGCTTATCACAACCTGTTTTAGGTTGTGAGATAAGCAGGTTAGCCAGTGTTTCGCGCCCGTTCCTCTGCCAGCTGAGCTTCGCCTTTGGTCGCAAATCCTACCTTAAGATATTTCTGCTTTCTATATCGAAAACAGTAATACCATGGGTGATCTTTTGCCGGGTTAAGTTTTGTTATTTTTGTGGTTGTTTGCCTTCATAAGAAAATTATTCAAATAAAGCGGGGATAAATCCTTCTTGGCGGCAGAAGATAAATTCCGGATAGTGATGAAAGAGATCGTGGACAATGAAAGAAAAATGCGGTAAGAATATTGGCGAAGTTGCAGTTGATCTCCACGAGGTATAGGTTGCCCAGACGGCCTTTGGCGCGTCGTGGTCTGGGCATGGCTGATTGAAAACGGCCTGGTCACAGTCAAACAATATGGAAAGGTGTCATCTTATTTCTTGAATTTTTGTTTGCATAATTAGGTTTGCGCTACAGAACGGTCTCATCCATCGGGCGGTGACCGAAACGATGAAGATTTGCACGTCATCCGGTTTTTGTACCTTGTGTGAATGATGAACCCACTTTCAAGCGGCCGTTATGTATTTATCGCATGGTGCGTGTTCCTGTTGGTCGGGCTCCTGGCGGGGACGGAGATCATTGCCCGGGTTAGGCACTTCGTGCCGTTCCGCATGCGCCGCATCGACCTGCGTGAACCGACGATGTTCAAGCCGGATCCCGTTCTCGGATGGGTCCCGAAAGCCGGGAAATATTTATCGCCGTCCTATACGCCGGATGGAGCCCCCATTCAATACACTTTTTTTGAAGACGGTTCGCGGGCCACTTCCGGCAATGCGTCCCTCGCTCCTTACCAGATCGTTCTTTTGGGATGTTCGTACATCCAGGGGTGGGCGATCTCCGATCCCGAAACGCTGGGATGGAAATTGCAGGCCGCGTTCCCGTTCCTCAAAGTAGGCAATTTTGGCGTCGGGGGTTATGGCACCTATCAATCGTTGCTTTGCCTGCGGCGGCTTTTTAACCGGGGGGAAAACCCCCTTGTCGTTTTGTACGGGTTCAATGTTTTCCATGAGGACCGCAACATCGCTCCCATTCTTTGGCTGAAGCACCTGGCCGAATTTTCGAAAAGGGGGCACGCTGCCGTTCCCTATTGCAGCCTGGATCAAAAGGGTGCGCTCGTGGAGCATCCGCCGATCCGGTGGCCCCGGATCGCACTCCAGAAATATTTTGCTTTCCCGCAGTTCTTGACGGCGATGTACTACCGGTTCAAGACCGGGGAGAATGAAAGGGCGCGGGACAAAAGAAAAATAACGGAACAATTGCTGCTTGAAATGCGGGCCCTGGCACATCAGCACAATACGAAATTTGTCGTCGTGATGTTCCCGGGGCCCCCCGAAGAGGTGCGATCTTATGCCGGATTTTTTCGGGCCCACCAGATCGAAACACTTGATGCTTCGGCCGTATTCACGAAAGAGGATGTAGTGCCTGGGGAAGGACATCCCAATGGCCGGGCGAATTCGCGGTGGTCCGGCAAGATCATCCCCTATTTGAAAAATGATCTCAAAGCGGTACCTTAAAAAAGGTTCACACCTGCTTTCGCGTGCGTCGTCTCGCGTTTTGTCCGTGCTGACGATGGATACCATAGGTAACGCAGCTCAGGGTTGTCCCGGTTCAGATCGATCTCGGTCTTCCGGGATCGGCGCCGTACCCTGCACCCCTTCCAAGTTACGCTTCCGTCTTGTTTTTTCAGAAGAACGAGCGTATTCTGATACAAATTTCGCGCACTTTCTATGAATGAAAGGACGGTTTTAACCCATGAGCCTTCTTTGTGGTCCCTCAGGACTCGAAGAAGGTTTTTTTGCGTCCCGGACCGGTGTCTTTGCGGGAGCCAACGGATGTGCTGCCGGAATGGGCGGCCGTTCCGGTATTGCGCAGACAAAGGACGGCAGGGGTTTTACCGGATAAGCGTAATTAAGCTTGTAAAGCTGATTCTTAAGATTTCAGGCAAGCAAGGGTTAGTTCCTGAGATATTAAGTAAAGGAAAAATAAAAGGAGAGGTCGACACAATATCTCTATAGCGCTAAAGCGAGAAAAGTTTTGGGCTGGTATCCTAAGCACGCGCCTGGAAAAGGCTTAGAGATGATTTATAAATGGTACAAGGATTATCTTTGGTTTTATGAAGATTAATTTAAATAAAACCGCAATATTATTAGTGGTAATTTTTGTTGCTGCTTTTGTCATTCGTTTTTACCAGCTTTCATTTTTTGAATATAAGAATGATCAATATTTTGCTATTAGTTTAGGTAATACGGCAAGAGCCGCCAACCTTTTAATTACTCATGGAATGCTTTCTGGGGTAGGAGTAAATAATCCTCCGCTTTTTCTTCAAGTAATGGGAGTGTTGACTAGTGTTACAAACGATCCATTTCTGCTTACCTTTTTCTTTTTTGCAATAAATATATTAGCTTTAGTATTTGCTTTGGTATATTTCTATCGCACGTTACCACCAGTCTATACGGTTTTATCATCGGTATTCTTGGCGCTATTCCCTGCTTTTACGATGTATTCAAGTAATATTTGGGCGCAGTTATTTCTTCCCGTGTTAATGATTTTGTTTAACATAAACCTCTATAAGTTTATTAAATCAGAAAATACCTGGTACTTTTTTATAGCAGTGATATTGGCAGTATTGGCAGCACAATTTCATATGTCAGGTTTTTTTCTTGCACCGGTGCTTTTTATTATTTTGACTATTTATTGGAATAAAATTAATAAGCGGATGCTCGGATTAGCTATATTTTTGGCGTTTTTATTATTTATTCCTTATTTAATTAATTTATTTTGGCAAGGAGAATTTAAGAAGTTTGTTTCTTATGGATCTTCAGTTGAGCGCGATTTCCCCTGGAGGGTGTTCCCCATGCATCTGCGTATGGCTTCTTTTGATTTTTTCAGGTCTTATTTTAGACGTGATTTTAATGGTGCATTGAAAAGTATTGCAGGATCTTGGCGTTTTATTTTTTACCCGTTAACATTTATCCCGACCATGCTTTTTGTTTTAGGTTTATTTAGTTACCTTAGGTGGTTGTTTAAGGGGCGCAAGCTATTTAATATAGATGATGATATTAACCAAAAATATCCGTTGCCTTTTCAGATTTCCGGGTTTTTGATGCTTACTATAACCTTAGGGTATATTTTGTTTAGAGTGCGTACCCCGATGCATTATTTTGTTGTTTTATTTCCTGCGTATAGCTTGATTACCGGATTTGCAGCAATTAAAATCTGGAAATATTGGTGGGGGAAGTTAGTAGTACCGTTAGGAATTATTTCTACTGTTGTTCTTTTGTTGGCTACGTTATTCTTTTTGGATAACTCAGGTGGACATCCGGCTGAGTATGGTGTTTCTTATAAGAGATTGACCGCTTGGCAAAAAGAATTGCAATCAATTAGGCCTAAGGGATGTTGTTTGGATTTAAAAATAAATTATATTGGTGAGGGCAAAACGGGTAAAGAGGCAGCTTATTCTATACTTAGTGATGAGAATAAATGCAGGAAAGGTGATAAAATAATTCCGGCTGATTTTAATATTAGTTGGAATAACAAATTAATGCGCTATGAACATTCTATAATTATAAAAAAATAGGATAACTTATGCCACTAATATCAGTAATTGTTCCGGTTTATAATGAAGCCAAAACCATCAGACAGATAGATAGTTGAGAAGATTCATGCTGTGAATATCGATAAGGAGATTATTATCGTTGATAACAGCTCAACTGACGGTACGCATAAAATATATGAGAATCACGCTAAAGGCGTAACAAGTCTGATCAGCCCGGTTGCCGATTATTCCATCACCGCCATAAGCTTGCCCTGCCATGCTGTTGGCTTGGCAAGCCGCAGGTTAACCACGCGCAACGCGTGGCCAGGGATTATGGCAAACTCATCGTATACGGTCCGCAACGCACCCTTCTTTGTCCCGACTTTCGGAAAATCGGACTACACAGGGCAGGTAACACGGCACTATAAATACCCACGATGAGTGATTATCACGGCACAGTCATGGTATATGGACCACCTCTTACCTGATATTGCGAGGTGGAAAACCGGACATACCAGTCTGAACCCACAACACTGATAAGATCAGCAAGGCCGTCCCCGTCAATATCTCCGGTTACAGGAACACTGTCTAAAACTCCAATATCATATGGTCCGAAAAGTGTTGAATATTGCGAGGTGGAAAACCAGACGTACCAGTCCGAACCCGCTACGCTGATAAGATCGGCCAGGCCGTCCCCGTCAATATCTCCGGTGACGGGTGTGCCGGAAATCACCATATCATACGGACCGCAAAGCGTTGAATAATGCGAGGTGGAAAACCAGACATACCAGTACGAACCAACAACGCTGATAAGATCGGCAAGGCCGTCCCCGTCAACATCTCCGGTTATGGGGGTGCTACCGGAAATCCCTATATTATACGGCCCGCAGCAGACTGAATAATGTGAGGTGGAAAACCAGACATACCAGTATGAACCCATAACGCTGATAAGATCGGCCAGGCCGTCCCCGTCAATATCTCCGGTTACAGGTGTGCCGGAAACACCAAGATTAACGGGGCCTATGCGCTGTGTATAACCCGAAGAGGAGAACCAGACATACCAATCTGAGCCTACCACGCTAATCAAGTCGGCAAGTCTATCCCCATCCACATCGCCGCAAACGCTCTTTGGCGTCAATGAATTATATTTCAAGCTGCCGCCGACCCAGGTTGAGAGAACTTTTACCGTTCCGTTCGTCAGTTCCTGCGGCGTCACGGAGTAGAGGTTGCGATTATAGACAACGAAATCCGCCTTTTTGCCGATTTCAAGCGTGCCGGTATCATTTGTGGCCGTTGTCGCTGCGCTTCCAACCGTCAACCCGTTGATCAGGGCATTCATAGTCATGGCAGTCCGCGTGGACGGATCCCATTTGTCAGGACTCATGCCGATGGACATCACAGCGAGAGGAGGGGAATCTGATAGAAGAGATACCGCATAATCAGTGCTCATGCCTACCATGAGACCACTATTTATAAGATTCATGATCGGATATGTGTTGGTCATCTGGTTCCCGTAATAATAGCCGGCATTGGCTTCCTCTTTCCAGAAAGCCGGCTGGACTGTCACGACTAAGTTTGAACCGTATCCCTTCATTTTCAGGATCTGATCATCTCGGGGTAAAGCCACATGGATTATCGTGTGGACACTGCTCAATCTTCCTTTTTGGGCGATTACGGCGTCTAAGGCGTTCAGGATGGCATCAATCGCCGCGTCACCCTGAGAATGATAATGAATGTTAAGATGTAAATCGTCCACCTTATCTACAATCCTATTCAAATTGTAATTTGTTCCATAAGTATCATTCGTGTAGACATAGTTTAATCCATTACTATTTCCCTGGAGGTGTGTCCATGTTGTCCAAGCCTGACCAGCTCCGAAGGCGCCGTCAACAAAGAGTTTTACGCCAAGAAACCGCACCAAATCTGTGTCATGCCCGACATAATTTGTCGCCGACTCAACATCGGCAAGACCGTATATAGTATAGGCATAGTTGACGCGCAGGGGGAGGATACCCTGATTTTCCATGTCCCTGAAGATCTGGGGACGCATAACCCTGTTGCCTGTCCCGGCCATCATATCGTTAATGGATGTGTAGCCGAACGACACCCAATAGTTTACCAATGACAAAGTGTTGGCAAAGACGCCAGCATCAGGAATCTCGTCGTCAAATATGTCCCCGGCCAGGCGCATGGCGGACTCCCTTAAAAGGCCCGTAGCTTTGCCATCTTCCTGATCAATAATACCGGCGGGAGCAACGGTTGACGTGGCGGTAATATTATAATTACTCATGAGCATAGAATTTACAATACAGTTGTGCCCCAGATTATCCCCTAAATAAAGCTCATGATTGCCTGCCGCGCTGTCAATCAGGGCGAGATCAGACAACATCCATGTGTTGGAGAGTGTGGGAAGAGAAAAACCATAACCTATAACCGGCTCTCCGTCAGGAATGAACCGGGCATGCCAAGCCACCCGTGCGGCAATCTCGGCGGCATTGCGGCATCCTGCCACGTTAACGAAGGTCGGAGGCAGGCTTCCCATCTCTATAAGGTGACAATGGCTGTCATTAAAACCAGGATAAGCAACTCCACCATTAAGGTCAACGAACGAGGCGCCGGGGTAGTCAGCCGGATTAGCATTGTAAGCAACGACCACACCGCCGCATGCCACCAAATTAGTTGCTGTAAAATTAGAGTTTATAGTGTTTATATAGATGATTCCGTTCGTAAATATCGTGTAGGCGTTCTTAGTCACGCTTGCGCCATATCCCTTGACTGGCATCACACCCAGAACAGCAACCGCCATCAGCGAAGCAAACACAACCTTTTTCATCTGATCCTCCAGTTTTAATATTGGTCATTAAACCCATTCAACAAGATGATTTTTATCTTTGCCAGGATAATTGTCAACATCTGGCTTGAGCAATCTTTGCCCTTAAAACGCTTTAAAATCCCGGGGCAGACCCTTACTCTTCATACTCTTCACAAAACCATCTTTCAAACCCTCTGCACCTTGCCGGTGGAAGACAACGGGTTGCTGTTTGTTTCCGGGACTGTGCATGCCGAGCTGATCCGCGAGGAAACCGAGTATGGAGGGATGAGGGTCAGTTTGGAGGCGAGGCTCGGACGCGCCAAGATTTCCCTGCAAATTGACATTGGTTTTGGAGACGCCGTTATTCCAAAGGCATTGATCAAGCGATTTTCGGTAATCCTTGATTTTCCAGCCCCGCAACTGACCATGTATTCAAGGGAGACCGCGATAGCCGAGAAATACAAAACGATGGTCAGACTTGGCGCAATCACATCTCGGCGAGCCACCAGCTGTTGCGCGGCACAGCCGTTGACGATCCGCCGGATGCGCCAACGCATCACCGCGGCATCAGCGCGAACACACCCCAACCCAGGTATTCACGCGTGTAAGTGGCGTAGCGCTCGGGTTCCGAGGTCAGTTTGGCCCGAACATCTTTCGCGAACTCGTCGCCGGGATTGGCTTCAAGCCATCGGCGCATGGTGAGCCATTTGGCCGCCTCGTATCTGTCCCAGCCGTCTTGGTCAGCCAGAACCATTTCAACGACGTCGTAGCCAAGGTGGCCGAAAAACGCGAGAAGTTTTGGAAGCAAGAGAAAGTCGGAGATTGAGCCGGCAAGACACCCCTTGGCAACATCCTCCGTCGGCGGTAACTGCCGCCAGTAGGGCTCGCCGATGAGGATGATCCCTCCGGTGCGCATGCTCCGCGCCAGAAGCTCGATGGTGCCGGCGACTCCCCCGGCGATCCAAGTGGCACCGACACAGGCTGCCACTCTGACCTTCTCGTCAGAGACATAGCCGGCAGCATCGCCATGGATGAACTTGACTTGATGGGCGACGCCGAGTTCTTCAGCACGGAGTTTCGCTTGCTCGGTGAACAACTGGCTCATGTCGATGCCGATGCCGATGACGCCGTGATCGCGTGCCCAGGTGCACAGCATCTCCCCCGAACCGCTGCCGAGGTCGAGCACTCGGTCCGCCGATTCCAGACGCAGCGCCGCGCCGAGAGCGGCGAGCTTTTCGGGTGTGATCGGGTTGTGGATGCGGTGAGCACTCTCAGTGATGTTGAATATCCGTGGGATGTCCATGTGGAAAATTTCCTTACGGGTGTGAATAGATTCGGTCACGGCCTAAGCTAATTATCCGTCGCCATTATTAAAATGCCCTTAAAACGGGTTGAAATCCGTTTTTTGAGGCAAAGGTTATTTAACTGAAATGGGCTCTTTTACAGACTTGTCTTATCAAATCAGATTGAATATTATATTTCTATAAAAAAATAACGGATATACGTGGATTCGTCTGTTATCGGGGCTGCTTTGACCCTGAGTTTGAAAAATGGCCAAACGGGCTGTTCAGGGACTTCCATGTCGGGACGCTTTTGCCCGTGATGTCCGACATTGTTGATGCAGAGATGAAGCAATTGGATTGGCAGGGATTTATATTACGGAAAAAGTTGTCAGCCCAAACTATCGGGATGACGCTTTGCATATCGCCCTTGCCACGATTGCTCAGGTAGGTTCTTTCTGGACGGAAGCGTAACAAAACAGGAGCATCACATGAACAAAGTTGCGTTTATTTCGCTGCTGACAATTGCCGGGCTGTGTTTGATGCCGTTCAAAGGATGTGCCACGGCCTCCATCGGCCCGGGTTATACGCCTGACAGCGGCAATTCTGCCGGAACTTCGCAGGCCATCGTTTTTTCAGATGTTCATTTCAATCCGTTTTATGACACAACGATCTTCCCGGCGCTTGTTGCCGCCGATGCAAGTCAGTGGGCAAGCATCTTCGCGGCGTCGAGCATTTCCGAACCGTCAACCTGGGGAGAAGATTCAAACTATCCCTTGTTTGCGCTGGCCCTTTCGAGCATGAGGGCGAACGCAACAGCAAGTTCGGTCGCCATTTTCCCGGGCGACATTCTCGTGCATCAGTTCGCCACGCGGTTCTATGCCCTCTATGGCAGCGAAGATGAAACGGCGATGAAACTGTTCCTTTATAAAACGGTGACGTTCTTCGCAAGCGAGGCGCGCGCCTGCCTGGGCAGCATACCTGTCATGTTCGCGCTCGGAAACAACGACGCTTATGAAGGAGATTTTAAAATAGAACCGAACAGCCAGTTCCTTTCCGATACAGCAGAGCCGTTCTACACTTCCTTCCTAAACAGCACTGCAGATCACGATGCTTTCCTCAACACCTATAAGGCGGGAGGATACTATGCGGCCCGGCCTTTGGGAACTAACCTTGTTGTCATCACATTGAATTCCATTTTCTTTTCACCGGATGCGGCGAGCAACACCGCAACTGCGGCTACGGCAGAGCTCGATTGGTTCGAAGCGACTCTCGCATCGGCAGCCTCTTCAGGCCGCAAGGTATGGTTGCTCACACACATCCCGCTGGGCGCCAATATACACTCGAACAAGGACCGCATTGACAGCAGGGGACATCTCAGCGACGCCAAAATGATGTGGGAGCCGGATTTTCAAACGCGTTTTCTGAATATTCTTTCAGCCTACTCGAATGCAGTAACCATGATATTCACGGGGCATACCCACATGGACGAATATCGTCTGCCTGTCCGCGCGCTTGAAGTGACGCCGGCCATAAGCGCGATCGACGGCAATAATCCGGCATTCAAGATTTTTACTTATTACACCGGCTCATTCGAAATTGCCGATTACAGCGTCATGAATTATGACCTGGCTGCCATGCCCGACAGTTTTAGACAATATTACACATTTTCTTCGTTATACAAAACAGACGGCCCCTTGGCCACAATGCTTGAATGCGTTTTTCCGACGCTTCGTTCAAACGCGGCAAGAAGAGCCGCTTACAAAGGACATTATTATTCCGGCCATGATTCCGCCAGCCCTATCAATGATACCAACTGGCCGGTCTACTGGTGCGGCATCGGAGAAATCCCAAAACAAGATTACATAGATAGCGTTAACGGCTTTACCCCTCCGCTGGCGCGGCTCTTCTGGCAATGGCCGTATGGACAGATTCTAAACTCGCTCGTGAACACAAACGGTTCATTCAATTCTATAACATGGACCTGCCCATACGCGACTGATTGGCAGATTCGCGCGGCCGGTGATATTAACCTGGATGGCGTGGCCGACCTGATCGCGCAGGCGCCGGAAGGCCAGGTCATCTGCGTGTTCATGAACGCGGACGGCACAGCCGGGTCCGTAAAAGTGGTCAATGCGGATTCAACGCTGTGGCAGATTCGCGCGGCCGGCGATATTAACCTGGATGGCGTGGCGGACCTGATCGCGCAGGCGCCGGAAGGCCAGGTCATTTGCGTGTTCATGAACGCGGACGGCACAGCCGGGTCCGTAAAGGTGGTCAATGCGGATTCAACGCTTTGGCAGATTCGCGTGGCCGGTGATATTAACCTGGATGGCGTGGCGGACCTGATCGCGCAGGCGCCGGAAGGCCAGGTCATTTGCTTGTTCATGAATGCGCGCGGCACAATCGGATCTTTAACGATAACCAATCCGGATTCAACCGCCGTGCAGATCCGCGCCGGCGGCGATATTGACGGAGACGGGATTGCGGACCTGATTGGGCAGTTGCCGACCGGCGAGGCCGCCATCTGGTTCATGAATAACAACGGCAGCGCCAAGGCAATGGCGATGCTCTGCCAATATCAGACCGAATGGCAGATTCGCGCGGCCGGCTACTGAGCGGGCAAGCGTTTCGGGATTGACGTGACGGAACCCGATGAAAACCCTGTAAATTCTTCTATCTTCTCGCTTCCATCGTCAAGTGCAATCCCATTAAATGCGCTTCAGAAAACATTTTTAAAATGTCCTTAAAGCGCTTTTAAATCTGGGGCATGATGAATAAGGAACTCCAAATGGTGAGGGCAGAATCCCTTTTATAGCGCCAAACAGAGCACGATTGGTTTATCGTTTATTCCTTCACCGGTTCGTATTTCGGGCCGCCGAAATGGCGCTGACTTAATTGGTAGTCTTGGGTTGAGAGGAATAATTCCCATATGCCGGTGTCCTGATGATATACGGCCAAATCTGTTTTCCCGTCACCGTCGTAATCCGCCGGAACAGGTATGCCATTTATATTTCCAGCCATACCGCCCCACCAGGTATAATAACCCAACTTCTCCAGCGAGCCCGACAGCAACACCTGCCAATAAGCCGTGGATGGCGCATACACCGCCGGATCAACTAATCCATCCCCGTCATAATCTGCCGGAGCAGGTAAATTACCAACCCCGCCAAATTCTCCGACCGTAACTCGATACCCAGCTCCTGATAAGGCCATGCCCCAAATACCTGTTTTTTCATTATACACTGCCGGATCCGCCAATCCATCGCCGTCGTAATCCGCCATCACCGGCCGATAGCCTGTTTCCCCAAAATAGGTATAACAAGAAACATATCCTCTTGATGACGCCGCCCCCATCCAGTATCCATCCGCTTCGCGATACACGACTGGATCGGTTTTGGCGTCCCCGTCAATGTCGTTTTGTATTGCCGTGAATTCCGGTCCGCCATACTCGCAGACAACCACCCGGAAGTCGGAAGAGAATCTTGCCAGCCACTGGCCGTTCACGCTGTTATAGGCCGCCACATCCGCGAGCCCATCGCCATCGTAATCACCCTGTGCCGGCGTCAAACCGGCTAAGCCGGTTTCCACAAATAGTCCATTTTGATAATTATATCCTGAGAGCGCCACCAGCCACAGACCGTCAGGAACGCTATAGATGGCGGGATCTGCCTTGCCGTCCCCGTCATAGTCCCCGGGAACGGGAGCAGGGAAGCCTGCATTCCTGAGGATGGATGCGGGAACATCCGCCAGCGAATTGATGATGTGGTTGTTGAGGTAAGTAAGGCGGGTGGGATGGGAGATCCCGTCCGGGTCCGTATAGGGAGAGATATTGCAAAACTCGTCGTTCAGCCAATAATTGCCAATATAATTGATATCGCCAAAGGTGCGGCATCCACCGATGTCCTTGCCGTAGGGCCAGCCGTTGGCGAGACTCGGGAGGATCGAGTAAGGGAGGGGGGCCAGCAGGTTGGGGGGTGGGCCGAAGTCAATCTCGCCGATCGGGTTGTCGAAAGACACGTTGTTGATCAGCGTGACATAGCGACTGCCGCCATCGGTGTAAAACGTGTTGCCGCCGGCCTTGGGTCTTTTGCCGATGGCGACGTTGCCCGAGATGAGGGTTCCGTTCGTCGCCGAATCCCCCTGGAATCCTGTCGTGTAAATAGCCCCGCCGTCCCAGAGCACCTGGAGGAACTGCTCGATACGGTTGTTGATAATCTTGTTTCCGCAGGTGGCAGTCGGTGTTCCGTACAATCCCCACTGACCCGAAACAGCGCCCGGCACGCCGGGATAACTCCCCGGGTCCAGGAGACCCCATCCCCAGCCGAGGGCGATTCCGGACCACGGGACGTTGGTGATCGTGTTGTTCCGGATGGTCGTGCGCGTGGTGCATCCCACAAAGATTGCGGCGGAATCGAAGTAATCGCGGCCGGTATTCTGGATCAGGTTGTTGAAAACCGTGTTGTCGCAAGTGAGCTGGTCGTGGGTGGGCGGGTGATGGTCGATCTCCGAGACGCCGCCGATTTGAATCGCGGACGACGAGATGTCGTCAAAGCAGTTGTTTTGGATGATGTTGCTTTGGCTTCCGGTATCGAAATCGAGCGCAATTGATCCGAGGTGCTCGAAGACATTTTCTTGAAACACGATGTTTCGGGCATAGCTGAATCGGAGATTGCCAGGTGTGCGGTCGAGGCGGTCGGGAGATCCCGGCGTGTTGGGTTGGATATGGCCGATGAGGTTGGGCGAATTGGTGCCGACCAGGTACATGCCGCTTTGATCTGCTACGTATCCTTCGCCCCCGCTGGGCCGCAACCAGGTAGCATAGCGGAAGGTTAGCCCTTCGAAGCGAATGTTGGAAACCGGACTGCCGGGCGCGCCGGCACCGGCGATCAACGCCTCGGCGACCGGCAATTCGACATCGGCGGTTGCCATGTTTTCATACGATTGGGGCATGTAATAAACCCGGCCGGCCGCGGAATCCAGTACCCACTCGCCGGGGAGATCAAGGAAGGACAGACTGTTCTCGAAACGCGTCACCTGCCAGAAGCTCCAGATACCCGGCCCGTAGACGTCGGGTTTTGCCAAGTCTATCCCGTAAAAGCAGTTTGCGTTGGTCCATGCCGGCATCTTCATGACCAACCGTCCGGAGTAAGATCCGGTCACCTGCACGGAATCCACCCCGCAGATCATCATTTTCCATTGAGTGACCAGCACGGCTTCAACCTCTCCGGGGTTGTGCCACTGGGCGGGATCGGCCCACGCCCAGTTATCATCGTAGTTCCATGAGGTCACCTCATATTGAATTCCCTCATCTTGGTTCGGCAGGAAACTGGTTGGGTAGTCGGTCGTTCTCGCCCTCGTCGCCCGCTGGCCGTTGACGAAAAGCTGTCTCGATCGAGTGCCGGGCTCAACGTCCGCATAATAAATGTTCTTGGTGCCGGAGAGACGCTGCCACCCTTCGACCTTGAGCGATCCGCAGATCACAGGCGTTTCTCCCGTAACGGCCCGCCAGATCACCTTGTTCATTCCGTGTCCGGAGTCGCGCTCATCGAGTTCAAGCTCTTCCGTAAGCCGGTAGGTCCCGCCAAACAGGTTTACGACGATATCATTGCGGTAAAGCGGATCCACGCATCTCACGGCATCCCGCGCCCGCGTCAAGGACTGAAAGGGAGCGTCGCTCGTTCCAGGATTAGTGTCGTTCCCGGTCGGGGAAACCCAGAACGCCTGTGATGCGCAGATGCCCGGTTCATACGCCAAAGCCGTCAGCATCCCCGCCAGAATAAATCCCATCACCCATTTCATTGTCTTCATACGTTAAGCCGCTTTGTTTTTCGAACAATGACGTTTAGAAACAATTACGCTACAAATAACCTGCCAACATTATTCCTGATTTGAATTCAAGCCTATACCCACCCCGGCATAAGGTCAACACGGGAATCACGGATTGCCCGCCGGAAGTGCCCGGATCAGAGCGCTGAATTGATAATCATGCGCATGTGCTGAAGATATTTAATGTGTAAGGTGTAGACCTGACCCTATTTCTTTTCAAGAAAAAAGATTCAAGACTGAGGGGAGAGATAGGAAAATCAGAGGAAATAAAAAAGGACTCCAACTTGTTCGTAAGAGTCCCCTTTTATGGTCGGATATAACGAGCAACCTTACTGCACAACAACCTTCACCGAATCAACCAAAATCTGTCCATCTAGGTTCAGAATCCCATCCATAGGATAATCAACAGCAAACCAGAACGTATATGATCCAACTGGCAAACCGCTCATGTTCAACACTTCCGTGGCCGGCAGATTGAATAAAGCACCCTGGTTCACCGGATGACAATTTGAAAGATTCCCATCAAACTGCGTCCACTGAACTGAATTGTTCAGGTAATACAAGGACGATCCGGCACGAGCAACAATCCACCAGTCAACATCATATCCATCAAATTCGCCAGGATTCATCTGGACCGTGATGGAAAGATTGGCTCCGTTGTTGATGGTGATATCGTTTATAGAACCATTGGCCTTAATCACAGGCCCTATAACTGTCTTAAGGGGGAATGTGACAGTGTCATCAATAACCGGCGTGTCATAGACGTAGGGCGTCTCGTCGTCATCATCCTCTTCCACAGTGGCGGCGACAATCTCCTGTAACGTTGCCGTGTTGTTTGCCGGATCGACAAAGACCTTGATATACCCCAGCTTCCTTGTTTCACCAAACTGGTACCAGGTCGGAACAGTATTGGTAATGTCGGCACACTGCCCCCCGCCAATGCCGACAATGAAATAGGGTATCCCCTCTACCAGAAACCTCTGGTAATTGTGCGTATGGCCCGCGAAATTGGCGCTGATTTTGTACGCATGATACAGGCTTTCCCATGGCTCAAGATTAGAATCAATATTGGTCCGGCCATTATCCCAAATCGGATGATGATGGATGGTGAATGTTCCTGACATGGTATTGTCCAGCTGGTTACTTAGCCAGGGTGCCTGGCTCTGGGCAAGGGCCAGGGAAGTATGCGGATCATCGCCATTGGCATTATTCGGATCCGGGGAGTTAAGAATGACAAATCGGATACCGGAACAGTCAAAGGAATAATTTAAGGGCGTATCCATATCAATACCATATGCCCAATGGTATTGATCGGCTGCTGTAGGCCCGTTGGTTGCGCCGCCGTTGTGATATTCATGGTTCCCGATGACGGGGAATATGGCGAATTTCGACAGCATCCCGTCGGCAAGCTGGAAATATGTGGTCCACAAGTCCTCAGAATCATGCCCTGCATAATCCCCGCCATGGAGGATAAAAAGCACATTGGTCTCCTTTGCGATGGCCTCGCCCACGTACTTGAACCGTTTTTCCTCGGTATAATTATCGCCTTCCTGTGAATCGCTGATCACGATGAAGGTAAATGGGCCGCTGACAGGCATTGTCCGGAACGTGCGGTTGCTGAATACGTCCTCATTTTCTGAAGGTTTCACCTTGTAGATATATTCTGTATCCGGGTCAAGATCGGCAAGCAGGACATGTTGATAGTTGGTCGTTGTATGGGATACCGCCGTTTTATCAAAGCTTTGGTGATCGTTATAATAACTCAACGTGGCGTAGTCTATCGAGCCCGCCTTATTGTTTTTTCCTCGCCAATTGATGGTCGCGGAATTTGTCGTGGTTTTTGTCACCCACGGAGCCCAATAATCGTCCGAGGCTTCCACAATGGCCGGAACGATGCAGGCCAAGCATAAAAACATCGATGCAAACAGATACTGATTAGCTTTTTTCATCATATTCACTCTTCACTTTAACTGATAATTGCGACCGATTGGCGTCGGCAGTCCGCCAACGGTGTATTGAGTTTTTTTCAAACAATGACACGTTTAATAACAATTACACTACACACACTTTATCAGCATTCCAATATTAATTATCATGTCAAAAGGCTTGTCAAGATCAGGCTCGGGTTGCCTGCCGGAAAAGGCGGGGGAAATTGTGCCCTTTAAATCCTGCCTGATGCTCAAATCACGGCAAAAAGAAGGGGCGTTCCGCCGCGTGATTGCCGGAAAGCCTCATCTGTTAGTGTGGGGCTTTTTATGTGTCAGCATCAGTCTCAGACAAAAGATGTTTTTCCAACCGGTAATTTTATTCAAACGAAAGCGTCAGAGGCACCGGCGCGTAATTGCCCGTTGAGAACATCACAATCCATTCGTTGCCGATTGTGCTTTTTACGGCCGGATCGGCCAGGCCGTCGCCGTCGTAATCGGCCGGGAATGGGATGTAGCCGCTCCCGCCCAGGAAATTGGTCAAAGTCAGGGTCGCGTAATTGGAGCCGGAAAGCTTGATCTTCCAGGTATCCGCCTGCTCTGAGCCGGTCGAAGAGGTGTCACCATAAACCGCCGGATCGGCCTTGCCGTCGCCGTCATAATCCGCCGCCACAGGTCTATAGCCGGTCCCGCCCAGCAGGCCCGGCAGTTCCACCGGGTAATAATTGGCGGATGACACAAGTATTTTCCAGTCGCCGTTTTGACGTTGATACACGCACGGATCGGCCTTGCCATCGCCATCATAGTCAGCGGGCATGCCGCTGTAGCCCGTTCCGCCCAGTGTTTGTGGCAGGATAACCACTACTGCGTAATTGAGCGAAGAAGGCATGATGGCCCAGCGCCCGATACTTTCATAATAGACCGCCGGATCGGCCAGGCCGTCGCCGTCGTAATCGGCGCCGACTGAATTGGCCCCGGGACCGCCCAGGCCATTCAGGGTGGTGACAACCTGATAATAGTTGGCGCTGGAAAGTTTGACGCGCCATGTGCCGGTGGTTTCATCGTAGAACGTCGGGTCGGCCTTGCCATCGCCGTCGTAGTCCGTCTGCGTCTGCCGGCTTCCGCTCAATTTTGCCTGCATGTCCGGAGTCAATTGCTTGACCAGCTCAGCGTTATACGCATGCGACGTGGTATCGGTGGGGGTGATGATGCCGAATATCCGCTCGGCGCCGACAGCATACCCGCGTGACTTCCACGCGGGCGAATTGGTCTCAACCTGGGGATCGACATCGGTCGCCAGAATGGAAATGGTATTGTCTCTGTTGCGGCGGATATCCCAGGTGCGGAACTGCTGTGGGAAGTCCCGCAGCGATGGGGTTTCGACCTCCCAGAAGCCGTATTCCGGATGGACCGGGTCAGGTGACGGTTGCGGCGTTACCACGTTTATATGGCGATGCCCCGCCATCAACAGGATGAGATTCGGATACCGGTGGAGTGTGGCGATCAAGTTCGTTTCAGTTTGATAATTGTAGAATTGCGGGGCGCTGTTCGTATTGAAGAGATCCGTTTGCGGAAGGATGGGGATATGGGTCGCGATGATCATGAGTTGCTCCGCGTCCTGACCCTTTTGAAGTTCGTTGGTGAGCCAAGCCAAGCGTGCCGCGTCGATCTGGCCGAGGGCGCCATAATTCGGCGGGGCATTAGGGATATTCGTTTTGGGCATATCGTCGAGCACGATCACCTTGATAGGCATGTTCGTCAGCGGCTCGAACGTATAGCAGGCCGAATTGCTCTCAAGGTTGGCCCGTGTGAAACCGTGTCCCACCGGGGACGAGGCGGTATTGAAGAATTCGCTCATAAAATTAGTGGTCGTAGAACCATCCGTCGTGATGGTGTGGCGGTTCGTGTCGGCGGCGACGGTCGGGGACGTGGGGTAAAGGTTCGTCAGGCCCCCTTTGATCACGTCGCCGTAGGGTGTGGTCCCGTCGACGACGCCCACATACATGCCGGTCGCATCCAAGTTATTCACGGCAAAAATGTTCGTGCCGATGTTGAGGACATTGCTGCCGACCAGGGCATTCCTGATTTTTTCGGTCACGTAGAGGCTGCCCACCCAGAACTGATCGTGGTTGCCGACGACCTGATACCAGGGGATGGAACGATTAAGCCCGGCGGCCTGATAGGGCATCTGATAGTCGATATTGTCGGCGCCGAGGTGAGCGCCGGAACTGGGCGTAATATATTGTCCATCCATGACATCGATAAACCAGCGGAGTTCGTTGCGCTGAGTATTGTTGGCGTCATCGCCGAGACAAATGCCGAAATCGAAAGGGGTCTGACTGTGCAAGGAGTTGATGGTCCTGACGGCGGCATCGAGGACGTGAGTCGTAGAGAGAATGATCGGCGAATAACCAGAGATATAAAGTCCCCCCCCATGAAAAGGTGCGACCCAGCCGAAGTAGATCGCCTCGGCCGGTGATTCCTTGTCGGTGATATGGACATCGCTCATGGAGAAAAAAGACAAAAGCCGTACCGAATTGGTTGCGCCCGTGTAGCCGACCGGCATCAGGTCTAACTTCCGGCCTTCGTTCGTGCCGGCCCCCGGCTGCCACGCGCTGTAGCCATAGACCGCGTATAGGGGGACGTTTGACGGGGCAACCGGCGGCGTGCCATCAGGTATGGCGATCGGCAAGATCGTCTGCTCGCGCGTCGTCGGGACGGCCCCGCTTCCGGAAACCGGAAGCAAGAGCAGTATCGACATGCTGATGATTGGGATGAGCGCTATTTTCATGGCCGTATTATTGTTCATTATGCACCTCATGTATTTTTTTTCTTAACCTATTATGATGTTACTTTTGATGGATGGAAGTGTGGTGGATTGCTTCGGCTTGTCAAGGTATATGTTGATGCCCATCCTATTACAGATGCCCATCTGACTCTCATGACATGTAACGGGGCAGGTCAGAGGCTCTGGCAGGCGGGCGGGATCATCGGGGGCGACGGGAGCCGGAAAAGGCGGGGAAAATTGTGCCCTCTATCGCCCTCGAAAACGCCGTGACAGGCAATGACAGGCGATGACTGCCAGCGACAGGATGCGGTAGGCGAAGGGATGTTCAGCATATTGGAGAACGCAGGAAAGCCTTGTAAACAAAGGGAGGAATGCGAGAAAGTCCCGCAAGCACAGGGGTTTGTTTGGATGGGCCTGCCCGCCGTAGTGCCCTTTTTCGAAACTGAAAGCAACAAGATTTTCTATGCATCATATTGAATAACCGCAAGGCCAGCATTTCCAGTCGACAGGCCGGCAAATTGTTGGATCGGACTTGCGGTCACGCTAGTGTGAATATGCGGCGTTTTCAAGACGGTACGCCGACAAGCGACGACCCTACATATGTTATTCAGTGTAGGGCCTCTGCTTGCAGAGGCCGTCCGGACAACACGATATAAGCCCATGAAATTATGTTACGCTATGGGAAGTTATAAACCAGGGAAGTTAAAAACCAAGATTTGATAACTATTTGCGGAGAGCCGCATGGTCAGCGTGTAGTTTACAGGATCAAACACGGCTGGATCGGCAAATCTGTCGCCGTCATAATCGGCCAAAGCCAGCATGCATCCCGGTACACCGAGATATCCTTCCTCGGTCGCATAGCGCGCATAAAAATATCTGGAGGACAACACTATGCATTGCCCGGTCTTCATGTTGCATACGTACGGATCGGCGAATTTGTCTCCATCCATGTCAGCCGCCGAAGCCGCAAACCCGGTCCCGCCCAGCAGATTAGGGATCGTGACCGTCTGGTAGTTTATTGACGAAAAATTGACTTTCCATTCGGCAGTGGCCGGATTATACACAGTCGGATCAGCCTTGCCGTCACCATCAAAGTCAGCCGCCAAGGCAGTGTAATATTTATTCCCAAGCAGGGACGTCATGTCGGACGTTGCATAACCATTCGTTGAAAGCATGGCAGACCATTTACCATACATAAACCCGTTATAAAATCCAAGGTCGGGCTTGCCATCACCGTCAAAATCCGTCCCAATCAGCGTATAGTCCGCAGCCCTGTAACTGTTTCCAAAGGGTCCCAGAAACCAGGCAACCTCAGCATAATTATTAGAGGAACTACACCAAAGTAACATCAGATATTGTTCATTCTCGGAAAATACATGTCCCATTATGCTGTACGCCGGATCAGCTTTCTTGTCGCCGTCATAATCAGCACAGACCGGCCATTTATTGTTAAGTGTTAGCACCGTGTAGGTGCTCTCCACAACCGTGAGCTGGTTCGTGCTGATCGTTACCACTTGGTTGCTAGGAGTGCCATAGTTGGTCTCAGCGCTGTAACTCACCGTATGCGTTCCGGCACTCAGGTTGGTCAAAAACGTAAAGCTTGGCTGCCAGTCGCCGCCGTCAACCCGCCATTGCGCGCCGGCGGCCACAACGTCAGCCGGCAGTATGACAACCCCCAGCCAGCCAATTCCTGCCGGCAGGACATTAAACGTGTTGGTCACATTTGGCGCAGCAGCCCAGTTCGCGTCCCCGGCCTGCGAGGCAATAATGCTTACCCGGCCTGTGGCGCTGAACGCGGCCACATTGCTGCTGATCGTGGCCGGCCCAGAACCCACCGCAAAACTTACCGGCAATCCGGAACTGGCCGTGGCGGAAAGCGTCAGGCGGTTCGCAACATCCTGGTCCGAAATTGCAGGGAATGTGATCGTCTGCGTTGCCTTACTCACCGTAAAAGTATTGGTCACGTCAGGCGCGATGGCATACGTGGCATCGCCAGTCTGGCTGGCCTTGATGCTGACCTGACCCGCGCCAGTGAAGCTCAAGTTGGTGTTGCCGCTGATCACCGCCGGACCTGAAGACACCGCAAAACTTACCGCCAATCCGGAACTGGCCGTGGCATGCAACCCAACAATGTTGGTTACAACCTGATCCAATATGGCCGGGAACGTGATTGTCTGACTCTGCTGGCCGCCCTTTGCCAATGCCGAGCCGGCCGAAAGCGTTTGCGCCGGCAGAACCGCAAACCCAATCACCAGGATTGAAACTTCCAAAAACTTATATAAATATCTTTTTTCTGAATGCATGCGTTTGCCCCCAATATAATTATTTGGCTATTTTTAAAAGACTTTTTTGAAGAAAAAACAACCAATGAATTTGTTTCAAAATAGCCTGTTTTGCATCCGGCTGTCAATGAAAATATAAATACATGAAAATATAAATACATAATATAAATATATATGCTGCAGTGGCGTGAAAACAATTGAGCGTGACGTCACGCAAATTAAAAATGCCCTTAAAACGATTTGAAAATTGTGCCCTCTATCGCCCTCGAAAACGCTGTGACAGGCCGTGACAGGCAATGACTGCCAGCGACAGGATGCGGTAGGCGAAGGGATATTCAGCAGATTGGAGAACGTAGGAAAACCTCATAAACAAAGGCGGGAATGCGAAAAAGTCCTGCAAGTTTATTGGTGGCCTGCCACCCGAAGTGCTCTGACGCAGGGTGGTGGGGGATGGATTCGAACCATCGAAGTCGTAAGACAACAGATTTACAGTCTGCCCCGTTTGGCCACTTCGGTACCCCACCAAAATTAAAGATTATTCAGCCAGCGGCAAAATTTATACATTTTAGCCAAAGTGCTGTCAATCATATCTCTCCCCCCCCCCCCCCCCCCCCACCCCCATACTTTTTTTATATCTTTTCCCGACTGCCCTGTTATCTCTGCCGGGAGACATGACGTTAACGCGACAGCCGTCTTTTATACCTAGCGTCTAGCCCTCAT
>Ga0074199_1000764_pt1 | contig 40883 bp, 34 predicted proteins | sample EPASupsiteSAE347_FD_64528 | JGI IMG/M metagenome (GOLD analysis project Ga0074199, IMG submission 64528) | Bioremediated contaminated groundwater from EPA Superfund site, New Mexico - Sample SAE3-47 | ecosystem: Environmental > Aquatic > Deep subsurface > Groundwater > Contaminated ... | reverse complement strand
TGCCTCCGGTGATGGTGGCGTTGTCGCGCCCCGCGTGGGCGCGTGGATTGAAACATGGAATGCCCCGAACATCCCGGCTGGCACCTTGGCGTCGCGCCCCGCGTGGGCGCGTGGATTGAAACATAAAACCCGAGCCGTTTATAATACCCTCCTTCGCGTCGCGCCCCGCGTGGGCGCGTGGATTGAAACAATTTTCTCTGAATACTTGCAACTTTCCATACCCGTCGCGCCCCGCGTGGGCGCGTGGATTGAAACCATTTTCTCACCTCACAATTTAAAGTATCGAATGTCGCGCCCCGCGTGGGCGCGTGGATTGAAACAAGCAAGGCGAGTATATCAGGCGCACGGCTACAACGTCGCGCCCCGCGTGGGCGCGTGGATTGAAACAAGCCCAGACAACGGGCAGTTCATGCCGCGCCCGTCGCGCCCCGCGTGGGCGCGTGGATTGAAACACGCCGAAAGTTGTAGCAAAGAAGCTGAATCCAGGTCGCGCCCCGCGTGGGCGCGTGGATTGAAACCTCTGTATCGATGCATGAGTACCGCTTGCTTGCACGTCGCGCCCCGCGTGGGCGCGTGGATTGAAACTTTTGATCTATGCTGAATAGGTTTTGCCCTTTCGTCGCGCCCCGCGTGGGCGCGTGGATTGAAACGTACAGCTTGTGGGGACCAACCCACCACGACAACCGTCGCGCCCCGCGTGGGCGCGTGGATTGAAACCTTGGTCATGTATGCCGGATCGTTGCCGGTGATTGTCGCGCCCCGCGTGGGCGCGTGGATTGAAACCAGCAGATGGTCAAGGGCTGGCCGCTGCATCCTGGTGTCGCGCCCCGCGTGGGCGCGTGGATTGAAACTCTTTCATTTTCTTGCCCTCTGTTTTTGTGGGTGGCGTGTCGCGCCCCGCGTGGGCGCGTGGATTGAAACTTGTTCGTAACCTTGCTTTTCCCCGCCGCCTTGGGTCGCGCCCCGCGTGGGCGCGTGGATTGAAACTTTACATAGCCTGATAGTATTATATTGCACATATTGTCGCGCCCCGCGTGGGCGCGTGGATTGAAACAATAGCCATAACAGCTCCATTTCCATAACCAGCACGTCGCGCCCCGCGTGGGCGCGTGGATTGAAACTGCATCTTGTTTTGATAGGGGACACACAACTCTTTCCGGTCGCGCCCCGCGTGGGCGCGTGGATTGAAACCCGTTCGGCCTCTCGGCTGGCCAACAAGCCGTGCCGGTCGCGCCCCGCGTGGGCGCGTGGATTGAAACATTCAGGAACTCATGTTCTGTGCCCTCGTTCCGGGTCGCGCCCCGCGTGGGCGCGTGGATTGAAACAATGCTTTTCGGGCAAGTGTCGCCCACAAACTACGCAGTCGCGCCCCGCGTGGGCGCGTGGATTGAAACAATGTGCATTTGCCAGTATCCGGCGACGAAGAGGTCGCGCCCCGCGTGGGCGCGTGGATTGAAACTAGGGATAACGTAAAACCTTGTGCGGCATAGGTTGTCGCGCCCCGCGTGGGCGCGTGGATTGAAACCTTTTTAAGCTATCCACTTTCCTGATAGTATTAGTCGCGCCCCGCGTGGGCGCGTGGATTGAAACTTGCTCCGGCAATGATTATATCTCCATTCCGGCAAGTCGCGCCCCGCGTGGGCGCGTGGATTGAAACATGCACCACTAACATCTTACCTTATGCCTGACTAGTCGCGCCCCGCGTGGGCGCGTGGATTGAAACATAAGCGATGATCCGTATCCAATCAACGGTTGTTGTCGCGCCCCGCGTGGGCGCGTGGATTGAAACAACGTATACCAGAGTATTACCTTTTAACCATATTGTCGCGCCCCGCGTGGGCGCGTGCGGGCTTAACGGGACGTTCTTTTCTATTTTTCTAAAGGTAGCAGTGCATGATCCTTCTTGATCTTCTCTGGGACGCTGCCGGGCTGAGGGGATCGCGCCCGGTGGGGGGGGAAATGCCGGGAGAATTTTTGTAAGACACGATCAGATCTGCCGGTTGAAAACTGGCTGACTGTGTGAAGGCTTCGATCCGGCAAGCATTGTCGCCTACAAAAAAATCAGATAATCCGCGCCCAGCACCTTGGCTCGTTCTTTGCCGATGGACCGTTCGCCGTCTGACGGTCTTTACTCCTTCCTGAGCAATCTCCTGGCCACATCGGCATAGACCTCGAAATCCGCCCGTTTGCCGATGCCGACAACCTCGACGATCACTTCGTCCTCCACGATCCGGTACACCACTCGGATCGATTTTCGGACCGCATACAGCTTGTAATAACCGGTCAGGTCAAAACCGCGCAGATTGCCGAGCGGCTGGCCGAGATGGGGGGAGGCTTCCAGCTTTTTGAGCTGCGCGGCGCCCGGTTTCTTGAGCGAACCGTCCAGGGCTCTGAAATCGGCGGCCGCGTCCTCGGTGAACACCACCTTATAAGGCAATGCCTTCCTCCTGCAGGAGCGAGTCCAGGGGAATCCGTTTGCCGGTGTCTTTCTTTCTCTTGGTGACGAGGTCGTACATCTCGAGGTGTTCGACGAACTCGACGATGTCCGCCATGTATTCATACTCCTCGACCGGCAGGATGACCGCAGTGATTTCATTGTTCCTGACCACGGCGGTCTTGTCCATTTTGTGTTCGGCAAGATCCGTAATGACCCTGCCGAAATTCTTTGCCGCGACAGTGGCGCTGATCATCTCGTTCCGCGTAAAATTCGTCCGCATGCTATGTTTCTCCTTTTCTTGCGCACTATTGTACGTAATATAATACGCGCGATGTGCCGTTCCGTCAATCCTGATTTGCGGAAAAACATTCGGCAATCTGTCTCGTTGCCGGAGGCGGGTATTGGAATCAGACGAGTTTCAGTTGTCGACTCGGGGTCTATTTTGGAAGGTTTCCGGGGCGGCTGGAGCTGGAGTTGCGGGTAGTCTCCCGCTGATCCGTAAAGCTTGGGAGTATGGTGAGGCGCCTGCCGAGGATCACTGAGCGGAGAGCTGCTCGAAGATATTATCCTTCATGTCAATGAGGTCGTCCGGTCCCAGATGCAACTCACTGAGCACCCCCTCGTTGAGTTCGCTCCATTCCTCCGGATCCCATTCGTTGTCGATGATCCGATCCATCAAGCCGATGGAATAGCCAAAGGTATAGGCGATGTAGTCGGCAACCTTGAGCAGGGCAATGAGCTTGGTCGGCACGGGGCCTTGCCCTGTGAGATTGGAGGTGTGGTGGTGGATGATGGTCTTGCAGACCGCTTCGGGAAGCGACCAGGTCTTGGCCAGCAGCCCCCCAACCACGCAGTGATCCGAGCCGACCAGGGCATCTTCTTCCTGGATGATGTCGCGCTTGTGGCTGAGGGCGGCATGGGTGAATGCCTCGTATGCCGGAGTGCGTTTCAGCAGCATCGGAATGGCGCAGTCGTGGAACAAACCGGCCATGTAGGCCATGTCCGGGGTGATATCCTCGGAAGTCAGGATGCCGCGCATGGCTTTGGCCAGGGACTCCGCCGCCACGGCGGTGTGCAGGGAATGATCCCAGAAAATCTTGTCCGTTGCGGTGCCGCCGCCCAAGGCATCCTGCAGGCAGGCGGTGAGCACCACCTTGCGGAAGTTTTCCAGCCCCATGAAGGTGAGAGCCTTGACGATGGATTCGCACTTGCTGGCCAGGCCGAAAAACGGGGAATTGATGACATTGATGACCTTGGCGCTTATCGAGGCATCCTGGGTCACCAGATTGGCGATGCGCGCAAAGTGGGGATGCTCGGTGCGCATTTCCTTGTTGATCTCGATGACGATGGTGGGCTGGGCCGGCAGCTTGATCTTGCTGACGATCTGCTTGGCGTGATCAAGGCGCTGGGCGTTGAAATCAATGGTGGTCATGGTGTGCGCATCCGTGCGATTGATTGGAAAAGGCAGCAGCCGGTCGCGGGCCGATTTTCTTATCTGGGCAATGGTATCATGTTTTAAAGAGGTTCCAAGGAAAAAATGGTCCTGATATACGGATAGAGTCGCTTGCGCTATGCGCGGAGGCGATCCGGTTGGCCGCTGGCCCGGCTGTTCCGGCGGCGCAGCCATTTGTATCCTTCATGGCTTAGAAAAAGCAGAACCGGAAAGGGCAGCAAGACCCAGAGATCGCTAAGCGGCACAGGGGCGGTGTTGAACACCTGCTGCACCGGGGCCACGTTGAGAAGCACCCAAACCCAGATCAGATTGACCGCCATGGCGACCACCATGAGGCGGTTTGAGCAGAACCCGAGGCGCATGGCGGAAAACTCCCAGCTCCGCATGGTTAACCCATTGAACATCTGACAGGAGACTATGCCCAGCAGGGTCATGGTCATGGCCTGGCGGTGCAGCAACGGATCGGCCAGGGTGACGGTGCCGTACTGCCAGCCGTGCAGCAGCAGAAAGGAAAGGAAGGCGGTCATGGCCGCGGCTGCCTCGATAATTCCCAGAAAGAAATAGCCCCGCTGAAACACCTCCCGGTCGAGGATTTTTTCCTTTCTCCCCACCGGTGGCCGGGTCATGATGTTTTTTTCCGGTCTTTCGCTGCCCAGGGCCAGGCCGGGGAGCATGTCCGTGCCCAGGTCGATGGAGATGATCTGGATCACCGAGAGCGGCAGGGGGATTTTCAGGAAGAATTGCAGGATATAGGGCACCAGCTCCGGCGCATTGTGGGAGAGGATGTAGGTGACGAATTTCTTGACGTTGAAATAGACGGTCCGCCCTTCCTCGATGGCGATGACGATGGAGGAGAAGTTGTCGTCGAGCAGCACCATGTCCGCCGCTTCCTTGGCCACCTCGGTGCCGGAGAGGCCCATGGCGATGCCGATGTCCGCCTTTTTGAGGGCGGGCGCGTCGTTGACCCCGTCACCGGTCATGGCCACCACCTCGCCGAGATTTTGCAGGGCGGTGGCAATGCGCAGTTTCTGGCTGCTGGCCATGCGGGCAAAGAGGACGGTTTGGCTGGCCAGGATTTCCTCCAGTTGCTCGTCTCTCAGACCTGCCAGCTCCGGGCCGGTGATAACCCGGTCGTGCAGCATGCCGATCTGGTTGGCAATGGCGGCGGCGGTGCGCGGGTTATCGCCGGTGATCATCATGGTCCGGATGCCGGCGCCCTTGCAGGTTGCCACGGCCTCGGACACGCCGTGGCGCGGCAGGTCCATGATGGCGGCAAGGCCCAACAGGGTGAGCCCTTCCTCTGATGCCTTGTCGTTTCGGGCGATTGCCAGCACCCGAAGGGCCTGGCCCTCGAACTCCTTGGCCTGGGCAATGGTGATAGCTTTTTCCGGGTCGGTCAATGGCCGGATTCCGCCATCATCGGCCAGGTAGGAGGTGCATCTGGGCAGCAGTGCTTCCATCGCGCCCTTGGCAAAGAGCCAGGTTGTCTCCCCCTCTTGATACACGGAGGACATCATCCTGCGTTCGCTGGTGAAGATGAATTCCCGAACCTTTTTCATCCCCGGCGGGCTGATCCCCTTTTTGCGGGCCGCGGCCACGAGGGCCAGTTCGGTGGGGTCACCGTGCAACCCTGTCTCGTCGATCCTGGCGCGGCAGTTGAGCAAGCCTGCCGTGAGCAAGGCGGCAAGGCGTCCTGCCGAGGAATCGTTGCTTCTATCAAAAGAGAATTCCCCCGGTTCGCGGTAGCCCTCCCCGGAAATGGCAATCTGCTCCCCGCCCACCAGCCAGAGGTGTTTTACGGTCATCTCGTTTCTGGTCAGGGTGCCGGTTTTGTCCGTGCAGATGACCGTAACGCTGCCCAGGGTTTCCACGGAGTCGAGGTTCTTGATCAGGGCATTGCGCCGGGCCATGCGCTGGCTGGCCAGGGAGAGCGACAGGGCAATGGTCGGGAGCAATCCTTCCGGCACATTGGCGACGATGAGGGCGATGGCAAAGGTTGAGGCGGGCATGATCCCCTTGCCGGAGAACAGGCCAAGGGCGAAGAAGAAAACGCCCATGAGCAGGGCGATGAGCGTGAGGATGCGGGTGATGTGAATGATCTCCCGTTGCATGGGGGTGATGGCCTTGCGCACGTTTTTGGTCAGGCTGGCGATCTTGCCGAACTCCGTGGCGTTGCCCGTGGCGCTGGCCACCGCGACCCCGCTGCCGGAAAGCACGGTGGTTCCGGCAAAGACCATGTTCCTTGCCTCCAGGTTTCGCTGGCTTTCTCCCGGCAGGAGGGTGCGGGCCACCGGGGCTGATTCGCCGGTGAGGGAGGAGAGGTTGAGATAGAGCGAGTTTGCCTCAAGGAGAATCCCGTCCGCCGCGACCTTGTCCCCCTCTTCCAGAAGCATGATGTCGCCGGGCACGATCTCGCGGGCGGTGGTTGTGATACTAACCCCATCCCGGCGCAGGGAAACCTTGGTGGGCATCAGCTTGAGCAGCTCCTCCATGGCCTTGTCCGCCCGGTATTCCTGCCAGAAGGTGAAGGTGGCGTTGACGATGACCGCGCCGAGGATGGCATAGCCCAGGATATCGCTGCCCTGGCCCGGATCATAATGGTTGGCGACAAAGGAGAGGAGGGCGGCCGCCTCCAGGAGAATAGCGAAGAAATTGGTGTACTGACCCAGATAGGCAAGAGAATAGTTTTTTTTCGCCGCGGTTGCCAGTTCGTTGGGGCCGAACTCCCTGAGCCGCCGGGTTACCTGCTCTGGGTTCAGGCCGTTTTCAGAACTCTTCAGCCGTTGGAGCAGGGCCTGACGGTCAAGGGCGAAGATCCGCATCACTTTTTGTCCCTGGCGTAAAAGGCGATGGTGTTCACCGGCGTGTGCCAGAAGAGCCTTTCCATGGGGTTTTCCTTCAAGAGCCCGGAAATCAGGGAACCCCTCCTGCCTCCGATGACCATGAGCTGGAAATCATGGCGGGCCAGGTGGTGAAGAATCTGGTCAATCTCTTTTCCGGTCAGGGCGTGCTTGATGGTCAGGGGAATATCCAGGAGCCGCATGGTGTTGACGTAGTGGCTCAACCGGGTGTTGATCCTCTGAAACAGCATCCTGGCCGTGTGGGTATCCATGGTGGCCAGCCTGCGCCTGCTTGTGGGATGGATGCTGTATATTTCCGTCGCGGCGGTAAAGGCCTTGGCCAGGGAGCTGAAAAAGGCGAATTTCTGGACGGAGAGCCGGTCTTCCCGGATGGGGAGCAGGATGTTCTCGGTGACGAAAACCGCGTTCACATGGGCTATCCTGACCACGGCCAGGTTGGCGGGCAGGGAGAGCCGGCTCAGTTTTTCGCTGAGCGAGTTCTCGAAAAAACGTTTGCGCATCCGGGTGCTGCAGAAAAGGGTGTCGGTTCTGGTGGCGCCAAGATATTCCCGGATGGCCTGGGCCGGTTCCCCGGTAAGAAAAACCCGTTCGGTCTTGACCCTGTAATGGGTGGCCGCCTCCTCGGCTTCCGCCATGCTCAGTTCCACCTCCTCCCTCCGGTCGGAGGGGTTGAGCACATGGAGCAGGCAGAGGGTGTAATCAAAAAGGGCCGCGTAGCGCAGGGCATAGAGCGCCGCCACATCCGAGGAAACAAGGCCGTTCATTGCGGCAATGACTTTCATGGCCGGGTATCTCCTCTCTGCGGCCGGGGAGGCCTGGGTATCAGGTCAGGGTCTGGAAGATGTTCTTCAACCCGTTGGTGATGAACTCCACGGCAATGGCCGTCAGGATAAGACCCATGATACGGGTGATGATGTTGATTCCGGTTTTGCCGAGCTTTCGCGCGATGTAGGGCGCGGCCAGCAGGGAAAGAAAGACGGCCAGGCCGATGAGGAGGATGCCCGCGCTGGTAATCAGGTAGGCCAATGGTCCCTTGGCTTTGTAGGCATAGACGATAACCGTGCTGATGGCGCCCGGCCCGGAGAGCAGGGGGATGGCCAGGGGCACCACGGCGATGGTTTCGCGATCCGCGGTTTCCTCTGCCTCGTCGCTGGTATGCGCGGCGCGGCTTGTCTTGGCCTGGAGCATGGAGGTGGCCATGAGCAAGAGGAGGATGCCGCCGCCCACCCGGAAGGAATCAACGGAGATGCCGAAGAAGCGGAGGATGAATTCGCCGCTGACCAGGGTGGTCAGGAGGATGCCGACCACGGCGATGGGCGTGATTCGAACGATCCTGGCCCGGTCTTCCGGGCGGTAGCCGTCGGTGAGGCTGATGTAGATGGGGATGGCGCCGATGGGGTTGACGATGGCGAAGAGGGAGATGATGAACTTTATGTGATCCGAAAAATCGAACATGGCGCTGCATCCTGTGTGGATCGAGTTTTTCAGTCTTCTTTTGCAGTGGAGGAAGCCGGGAGGCTTTTTTATATTGTATAGGGGAAAGAGGTTCCATGCAAACAGGGAGATGATTTTAAGGGAAAAAGAGGAGCGCAGGGGTGGGTGAAAGGTTCGCCGGGAATTACGGAAGAGATGGCGTTAGGGTTCTATGTTCAGTTCCTTGGCATGAACGAGTCGCTCGTCATTCTTGCCGGGCGCCATCATTTTTATAGAGCCCCGCAAAGATTTCGCGCAACAACCGTTCATCGATTTTTGCCATCAGCTGTTCTTCATATTCATCCTTTTCCGGCGCATCATGCTCCGGTTCCGCCGCAGCGAACGGTTCTGATTGCGTACCCCCAGTCAGCGGGACGGGCACGGATTCGATTTCGTCCTGATAGTCACGATTATTTTCTATCCAGCGCTGGCAGTCGTCGTGGCTGCCGATATAGGAGAAGATCAGCCGCCTTTCCCTTTTCAGGGCGATGAGCCGGAATCCGCAGGAAAGATCGTACTTGCGGCAATCATTGAGGCGCAACTCGCCGTGGCGGGTGCGCTTGCACTCCGCCTCCCCGTGCAGGGGATTGGTTTGCAGATCGGCGATAATCCGTTGTGCCCGCTCGGCCACGATGCGCTCATTCTTGCCGGCCTTGGCCATGCTCACCAGCCGCTTGGCGAACCGGCGGGTTTGGTGAATCTCCAAGAGAACCTTTTCCATGTTCACACCCCTGTCCCGTGCAGTGCCGCACCCAGGGCGCCGGTGATGTCGGGCAGCTCCGGCACCAGCACCCGCACCCCCTGCAATCTTTTTTCGAGCAGCTCCACCATGCAGGGGTTTCTCGCCACCCCGCCGGAAAAAGCGACCGGATCGCCATGCCCGATCCGGGCCAGCATTCCGGCCAAGCGGTCGGCCACCGAGGAGTGCACGGCCCTGGCGATCCGGTCGCGGGCGATACCCCGGTTCTTCATGGAGATCACCTCGGACTCGGCGAATACCGTGCACATGGAGTTGATCTGGGCTTCGTGTTCGGTGGCCAGCGCCGCCCGGCCGAACTCCTCCAGGGTGTAGGCCAGGGAAGCGGCCATGATCTCCAGAAAACGGCCGGTTCCGGCGGCGCATTTGTCGTTCATCTGGAAATTGCTCACCCGGCCCGCCGCATCCAGACTGATCACCTTGGAGTCCTGGCCGCCCACATCAACGATGGTGGAACAACCGGGAAACTCATGGAAGATGCCACGGGCGTGCGCCTTGATCTCGGTGATCACCGCATCGGCGAAATGCCCGGCAGCCAGATGCCTGCCGTAGCCGGTGGCCACCACGACCTTGGCGCGGTAGCCGGCGATCATCTTCTCCGCCTGGCGGTGCGGCTCGAAACCCGATGCGGCGATCCGGTGATCCACCAGCCGTTCCCCGTCCCAGACCGCTATCTTGACGGTCCGGGAGCCCAGATCAACCCCGATGTACATGATTACTCCCCGATCTGCTCAAGGAAGGCCTCGATCCGGGTCTGGAGCTGGCCGATATCCTCGGCGGAATAATCCGATTCGATGAACAGGTAGGGGATTTTCTCCCGCTCACACGCTTGGCGGATACGGATTTCCTCGATGTTGTAGGTATGGCAGAACTGGAGGGAGTAGTTGATGATGCCCTGGGCGTGCGAGTCACGGAACTCCTTGATCACCTGGGTGATCCGCTCGTCGTTGGGGGTGAAGCAGGAGCAGTCGATCTCCTTATAACGGTTGGTGAGAGCTACGAGCATGCTGTCCATGGTGGTGGCATTCTCGTCGATCAGATCCTTGAAATAGCGGGTGCCGATGCACGACTCCTCGTTGACGATCACCGCGCCCGCCCCCTCCACCAGATTGTGGATCTTCCAGTTGGGCAGGGCCATGGGGGTGCCGGCCACCATCACCCGGGTGGCGTTTTTCGTTGGCACCGCCACGCCGTTTTTAATCCGCTCCTCCAACTCGTCGCAGAGCGCGTTGACCTTTTCCGTAAAGCGCACCGGCTCGTCGTAGAAGGCGATCTGTTCGATGAGCAGGCCGTCCTTGCCGGAGATCGGGGTTGGCTTGTGATGGCGCAGCGAGTTGAGGCGCTGGAGCGCCTTGCGCTTGTTGTTCATCACCAAGACGGCCTTGGCCAGATCCGTTTCCGTAATGGGCCTGCCCGCAACCTCCTCCACCTTGGTCTTGAAATCCTTGACCTCCGCCAGCCAGAGATCGAGATCCCGCTGCCTTTTCAGTTGGGGGATCTCCATGACATAGGTGGGCACCATGGTGTCGAGGATCTCCCAGGTCTTTTTCTTGGCGTCGCAGGTGGTCTCGCCGTAGACGAAATCCACCGCCTGGAAATAGGGACAGATCCGGCCCGCCTTGAAACCGAAGGCGGATTTGACCATGGGGCAGATGTTGCGGGGCAGGATTTTTTCCGCATCCGGCACCGAGCCTTGGGAGCCGCCGCACAGGCCCACGCAGACGCCGCCCGCCGCCAGCACGATCTCCTCGGGGATATAGACGCAGAAGGTGCCGATCACCGGCCTTCCTTCCGCCTTGGCGGCAAGCAGTTCCTTGATGCGGCCGCCGTGGATCTCGGCGATCATGTTGTCAAAATAGGCCATCCCGGCCGGACGATTCTGCTGGGAAAGGTAGGTTTTCTGGTACGCCTCGCCCAGCATCAGGCGGGCCTTGTCAAAGCGCGGGACGTCCATGTCAAGGCTGGCCCACATCTCCGGGTAGGGTTTTATCTCAAAGGGTGTTGCGGTCATTGGTTGCTCCTTCTGTATGTTGTGCGATATTCAGCAGCCGCAGGAGCCGCTGGAACAGGAGCCCCCGCCGCAGCCGCCACGGCCCAATTTTTTTTCCGAGGTGACGCTGAAGCCGCCGCCTCCGCTGCAACCGCAGCCCGAACTGGATTTGACGAAATCGACCTTGATGGCCCCGGTGGTGGCGAACATCCCGCCATCCACGAGAAAGGTGATGCCCCCTTCCGCAAACACCTTGTCCGAGTCCCGTTTCGCATCCAGGCCAAGGCCCAATCCCACCCCGGCGCAGCCGCTCTGCATGACCACCCGGATGGCCGAGTCGATGTTGTTTTTTGCCAGATAATCCTTGAGATTGGTGATCGCTGATTCCGTTACTTCAAGCATGGTTTTCTCCTTGTGTGGATTGAATTGACGGTGGTTTCAAACAAACAGCTCGCCCAGAGCCTTGTCGCATTTGTCATGCACCAGCCCGGCAATGGCCGTTCTCGAAAAATCGCCGGACTTCATCATCTCGCGGGAGGCGTTGATGAGGCCGGTTCTGATCTTGCGGCCCCGCGCCGCCTCGGCGGCGGCAGCCAGGTTTCGCCGCAGTTCGGCCTGATCCCTGCCCTCGGCCCGGCCCAACGGCCCCAAGGCGCTGATTTTTTTGGTAAAGGCGGTGATGATCTTCACAAAGTTCGGCCCTTCGGCCGCCGAGGCCCAATCGATGAGGAAACGTTCCTTTTCGATGTCGAGCTTGCCCAGCATCTCATGGACCAGGGATGCCGAGACCAGGGCGTGGTAGTTGCCGTCGATATAGTGGCACTCGCCGGGATGGCAGCCGCCGACAAAGATAGCGTCCGCGCCCTGCGCCAATCCCTCCAGGGGAAAGGATGGGTCGAGCCGGCCGGTGCACATCATCCGGATGACCCGCAGGTTTGGGGGGTACTGGTAGCGGCCGACCCCGGCCGAATCGGCGGCGGTGTAGCAGCACCAGTTGCAAAGAAAACCGAGGATTTTGGGGCTGTATTGTTCGATCATTGTTATTCTCCTTTGAAAACGCCCTTATCACGCCGCCGAGCAGCGCAGAAAGAGACGGAAAAAGCGCGAGGACTGTCTGAGCGAAGCGAGTTCCGCAGCGCCCGTCTCTTTCGAGCAGCGCAGGGAAGCCGAAGGCCAAGTGATGGGCTGCCCTTTCTTTTGGTTCGTTTTCTTTGGGCAAGCAAAGAAAATGAACGATAAAACAAAGAGAAACAAACCATCCACTCCCATGACTGACGCCAGGACGCACCTCATCCTTCGCCAAAGGCCGTAATCTGCGCCATGATGCCGGCAAAGGTAAAGCGGCCCATGTCGATGGCCATGGTGGGGCAGCGGGCCGCGCAGACCCCGCACCCCTTGCAGGAGGCGGTAAGCGTCCGCGCCTTGCGGCTCTTCTCCTCCTTGTATATCTCGATGGCCTTGTAGGGGCAGAAGGACTCGCAGGCGCCGCAGCCGATGCACAATTCCGGGTCGACCTTGGAGACGATGGGCGCAGGCGTTATGGAGCCACGCGCCAGGGGCTGACAGGCCCGGCCCGCCGCCGCCTGGGCCTGGGCGATGGTCTCGTCCATGCTGCGCGGCGAATGGGCCAAGCCGCAGACATAGGTGCCATCCACCGGCAGGTCCACCGGCTGGAGTTTCACGTGTGCTTCGAGAAAGAACTTGTCGGCGGTGACCGGCACCTTGAGCATCCGGGCCAACTGGGTGGGGTCTTCCGGCACGATGCCCACCGAGAGTGCCAGCAGATCGGCGCCAAGCTCCACATCGTCTGAGAGCAGCGGGTCGTGGTAGCGCACCGTCACCGCGCCGCCCTTGCCCACGCTTACCCCGGGTTTTTTTTCTTCGTGATAGCGGACAAAGATCACCCCGGCCTCGCGGGCGGCCCGGTAATCGTCCTCCAGAAAGCCGTAGGCCCGCATGTCGCGGTAGAGCACGGTGATGCCCAGCTCCGGCCTGAGTTTCTTGAGACGCAGGCTGTTCTTGAGCGCCTGGCCGCAGCAGACCCGGCTGCAATAGGAAAGATCCTCTCCGCGCGAGCCCACGCACTGGATCATCACCACCTGTTTGGCGTTTTTGGCCAACGGCTGGCTTCCCGCCAGTTTCTTTTCCAGCTCCAACTGGGTGACGATCTTTGGCGACTCGCCGTAATGATACTGCGTTGGCTCATAGGGCCTGCCGCCGGTGGCGATGGCCGCGACGCCGTGGTTGACCACCACGCTGCCATTGCCGGTGTCCAGGGTGGTGGTGAAATTGCCCACATAGCCAGAAACCGCCGCCACTGTCGCCTTCGCATGCACGGTGATTTTCGGATGCGCCTTGACCTTGGCGATCAGTTCAGCCACGGCCTTGCGCGGATCAAGGCCAAAGCGGTCGGCGGTGAGCAGCATGGCCCTGCCGCCCAGTTCCTTTTCCCTCTCCACCAGGGTTACCTTGAAGCCCTGCTCCGCGATGGTCATGGCGGCGGTCATCCCGGCAAGCCCGCCGCCCACCACCAGGGCCGAGGGGGTCACCGGCAGCTGCTGCTCGGCAAGGGCGGTGAGGTGGGCTGCCTTGGCCACGGCCATGCGCACTGCATCCTTGGCCTTTTCGGTGGCGGCTTCGGGCTCGTGCATGTGCACCCAGGAGCATTGATCGCGGATATTGGCCATCTCGAAGAGCGAACGGTTGAGCCCTGCCTCGCGCAGGGTGGCCTGAAAGAGCGGCTCGTGGGTGCGCGGGGTGCAGGCCGCCACCACCAGACGGTTGAGCCGGTGTTTATGGATGGTTTCCACCAGGAGCCGCTGGGTATCCTGGGAACAGGAGTAGAGGTTGTCCGTGGCATAGACCACATGGGGCAGGGATCTCGCGTATTCGGCCACCGAGGGCACCTTGACCACCCCGCCGATGTTGATGCCGCAATGGCAGACAAACACGCCGATGCGCGGCTCCTCGCCCGCGATATCCCGCTCCTCGGGGAAGCTCGCCTTGATGGTGGCCGTGCCACGGGCCGTGGCAAGCTGGCCCGCGCAGAGCGCCGCCGCCCCGCTCGCCTGGGTCACCGAATCCGGGATGTCCTTTGGCCCCTGAAAAGCGCCGATCACATACACGCCGGGCCGGCTGGTGGCCAGCGGGGTGTAGGTGTCGATTTGCGCAAACTGGTACCCATTGAGATGTATGCCGGCGGCCTTCGCCAGCCCGGCAGCATCGTCCGGTGCTTCCAGCCCTTGGGAGAGCACGACCAGATCGAATTTCTCGTTGTGGTGCTTACCGTCTTCGGTGGCCCAGGTAAGCAGGAGCCCGCCGCCGAAAACATCCTCCACCTTGGGCGGCCGGGCGTAAATCACCCGGAAATTCCCTTCGCGCACAGCCCGCTCGCGGGCGGCGTCAAACCCCTTGCCGTGGGTCCGCACGTCCATATAAAAGAGGGTGATTTCGCACTCCGGGTCGTGCTCGCGGGCCAGGGTGGCCTGTTTGATCGCATACATGCAGCAGACCGAGGAGCAGTAGTTGTTGCCGCAATTCTCGTCGCGGGAGCCGATGCACTGCAAAAAGGCGATTTTTTTTGGATGCTTGCGGTCGGAGAGGCGCAGGATCTCGCCGCCGGTGGGGCCGGAAGCGCACATCAGCCGCTCGTGCTCGAAGGCGGTGACCACGTCCTGGAATTGCCCCAGTCCGTAGCGGGCCATCACCTCGTCGCTGATCCGGCCGAATCCCGGCGCCAGGATCACCGCGCCCACCGGAATCGAAAGGGTCTGCTCCTTGTCGTCGAAGCGGATGGCCTTGGCCTGGCAGGCCACGGCGCAGAGGCCGCAGGTGTCGTAATTCAGCTTGAGGCAGGCCCTGGGATCGATATGGTAGGAGGTGGGCACGGCCTGGGAGTAATCAATGTGGGCCGCGTGGCTTGTTTCCAGGTTCTCGTTGAAGTCGTTGCCGATCTTCTTGAGACAGTAGAGGGTGCACTGGCCGCAGCCGGTGCAGATCTCCTCGTCGATATAGCGGGGCTGCTTTCGGATGGTGGCCGTGAAATTGCCCGGCTCGCCCGTCAGATCGACCAGCTCGGACAGGGTGAGGATGTCGATGTTGGGGTCGCGCCCGGCCTCCACCAGCTTGGGAGCCAGGATGCAGAGGGAGCAATCATTGGTGGGAAAGGTCTTGTCCAGCCGGGCCATGACCCCGCCGATGGCGCCGGACTTTTCGATCAGATGGACCTTGTAGCCCAGCTCGGTGAGGTCGAGGCTGGCCTGGACGCCGGCCACCCCGCCGCCGACCACCAGAACCGAACCGGACGACTGTGGAGCAGACGGGTTGGAAACAGGGGTATGCATACATTCTCCTTCACTGTACGTTGCCGGAAAATCATTCCGGAAATGCCGAGGCTCTCTGCAACCAGCCTTCGACAACGTCAGCGAACAAGGAGAGACTACCCGTGTTGATCCCTTGGACCGTGTGAAAGGCAGGAAGAGCCGCAATATCGTCCAGCCCGAACCGGGCCGGCCGGCTTACGCCGGAGTCTTGCTCAAATGTGCTGCAATATACGCTGCAAAACGACTCTCCTTGGACAAGGGATGATCTCACAAAAAAACTGATTAGCGCTCATCTTCCGCAAATTCCCTCGCCCTTGAGGGAGAGGGTGAGGGAGAGGGTGAACAGCCACCGTTTACCCCCTCTCCCCGGCCCTCTCCCCCACTAAAGCGGGGGAGAGGGGGATTTCGTAGGGGCTCTCCCGAGTACAAATTGCGTCTTGGGGAAAATGAGCGCTAATCACAAAAAAACGGGTTCGTGAACTGGCAAGGGTAGTGACATACCCCGCCAAAGTCAAATCGAATATTTCAACAACCGGCCGGCATTTGCATCATACTTTTCTATACAACCAATCAGCCGGAACGATCAGCGGTCCGTGTTTCTCCTGTTGCGGATCAACACCCAGAGGCTGAAGAGGAAGAGCAGCATGCTCATCCCGACAAATGCCTTGGTGTGTTGCGCCACCAGGGGTTTGTCAAAGGAGGCCATGTAGAGGCTTTCCGCGACCTGCACGGTGATTGCGGCGCCATGGGCGCCATGCTCCGCCTCGCCGAGCACCGTTATCCGCCACGAACCAGGCCGGTCCGGCAGGAAGGAGACGATGCCGTTCCGGTCGGTCCTTCCCTTCTGGTGCGGGATGGTGTCTCCAGGGCCGAAAATCTCATACGCGGAATAGCTGGCCGGATCCTCCGGCCCGAAAAAAACCCTGGCGCTGATCCCCCGGTTTTCCACCCGGTAATGGATGGCGTGGGCGCAGGCCGGAGGAGCGGTGGCCAGGAGCAGGAGCAGGGCGAATATGGCAAGGCCGGGGCGCATTGTCGTTCTCCATGGCAGGAATTATTTGACGGCAAAGGTCAGGGTTGCCACATAGGATTCCACGTCGCACTCCTCGGGCCGTGCATAGGGCCGCTCGTATTGCGCCTTGAGCAGCCAGATGCCGGGGGCGGCAATGGTGATGCCGCCCCGGCCGTTCTGGTCCGTGGTGATGGGGGCGGCGGCAAGGGTTTCTTTCTTCTCCGCGACACCGCGGTAGGCGGCGGCTATTTCACCGCTGTACGGTTTGCCGTTCAGCAGAACTCGAACGGGAAGGGTATCGCCTGCCTTGAGCCGGGCCGGATTGACCAGGGGGATGATCTCCAGGGGATGGCCGGCCACCTGATCAACCGCGCCTTTTCCCGCCCCCACATTGACAACGGACTTCATACTCATGGTCGACCAGGAGCATTTGACCACGTTGTCCAGCCCCTTTTTGGCCTGTCTTTTGCCGCCCTCGGTGGTTTTGGTGTAGAAGCTCGACTTCCGTTGGGCTGCTACCAGATAGGAACCGTCCGCAAGCCCCGTTTGGGCGGTGAATTCCATCGCCGAGTCCGGTTTCACGGCGATTCTGGCCCCGGTTGCGGAAAGCAGGAAGATCTCCTCCAGGTCATCGGCCCCCAGGAAATTTTCAGACGGGAAGGCATGCCCCCAGCCGATACGTATCCGCGGCGCGTTTTTGGCCGCGGGCGCGTAATCTCCCATCTCGATCCATGGATAATGCGCCTGGGCCTGGACGGACCAGAGCAGGACAACGGCGAGAAAGGCAGCGGAGAGACAACGGGACAGCTTGTTTTTGCGAAAATTCATGTTTTTCCTCCATCAGGCAGGGTTACAAGGTGAGATCGAACCTCAGCATAAAGGTTCGGCCGGTACGGAAATTTCCTTCATCCCCTTTGTCGGAATCGAAAACATTGTCCGCCTCAAAGGAGAGTTTCGCCGTGTTGCAAAGGAGCTTGTAAATCTTGGCGTCAACCACGGCATGGGCGTCGATTTGGGCCGTGTTGCCGGTATCGGTGTACTGTCGCGAACTCCGGGAAATAGTGGCGCTCATCCCCACCCCGTAATCCTTCAACTCGTAGGCCGGGGTGAGACTCCCCTGATGGACGGGCACATAGGGAAGTTCCTTGCCGCTTTCCTTGTTTTCCGAGTCGGTGTAGGTATAGGCGAGAGCCAGGGAAACACCATCGGCAGGCCATATCCGGGCAATGAGTTCGACGCCCTGGGTGGTGGCCTCCTCGATGTTCCGGTAAATCTGGAGCGGCAGGCCGTTGTACAGGACGCCGGTATTTTCCCGGGTCACCAGCTCCTTGACGTCGTTGCGGAAATACCCGACGCTCGCCATGGCATTTTTCTCCGTCAGCCATTGCTCAAGCCCCACCGAGTAGCCGATGGCGGTTTCCGGCTTGAGATCCGGATTGGATTGCACGTAATAGGAGCCATGCCCGTATGGGGCGTCATAGTAAAGCTGGCGGATGGTGGGAGATTTGAAGGCCCTGCCCACCGAACCGCGCAGCGTGGTTGCCTCGGCAAGGCGATACATGGCGCTGAGCTTGGGATTGACCTCTTCTCCGAAGACGGAATGATCGTCGTAGCGGAGGCCGGGCACCAGGGTCATCTTCCCGCCCGGAATGGCCATCTCGTCCTGGAGGTAGAGGCTCGCGGTGTCCACCCCCCTGTCAACCGCGATGGTGCTGCCGTCGGCATTGCCGATCAGGAAGTCGATGGTCTGTTGCTGGAATTCGACCCCGGAGGTGAGGGTGTGGGTTTCGTCGGCACTCCAGGTGTATTGCCCCTCCATCTGGTGATAGCCGATGTCCCCGAATTTATGGCCGTAAGTGTTGTCGGTAAAGCCGTGGTCGAAATCCCAGTTGTAGGTGTAGCCCTTGATTGCAACGAGGTGGCCGGCGCCGGGCTGCCACTCCGCGCCGGCCGACAAGCGGTAGCTCTCCTCTTTCCGGTCGTCCTTCTTTTCATAATCGCTCGCCTCGCCCTTGGCGAAAAGACGGAGGCGATCGGTGGGGTCCGCATCCACCTTGGCCAGCAGCGAATGGCGCCCGGAATCGATCCTGGTTGCGCCGTTGTCCTGGGCGGTTTCCTGGTTGTATTGCAGCAGGTAGCCGATCATTTCCATCGGGCGGCCCCCGAAATAGGCATAGGCCTGGGACTGGTTGCGATTCTTGTCATCGGGTTCCTCGATCACCCCGTTTCTGATCCGCTCCCGGACGGTGTACCAGCCATGGGCCACACCGGCGCCGGCCACCTGCTTTTCAGGGGTGCGCCGGGTGATGATGTTGATCACCCCGGCCATGGCGTCGCTGCCGTATAGGGCGGAGCCTGGTCCCTTCACCACTTCGATTCTTTCGATCATGTCCACCGGAACCTGGTTGAGGCCGGTGCCGTATTCCCCCATGCCGCCGCTCTGGCCGGAGCCCATCACCCTCTGGCCGTCCACCAGAATCTGGGCGTAGCCGTCGTTGAGGCTCAGGCCGCGCATCCTGGCATTCCAGGTATAGGCGCCGAAGGTGTCGTCATGGGCGGAGACGGAGACTCCGGGGATGGTTTTCAGGACATCCATGGTGTTCTGGGCATTGGTTTTGCCGATTTCCTCCCTGTCGACCACCAGGGTTTCCACCGGCGTATCCTGGAGGGTGTGCGGGGTCTTGGTGCCGGTAACCACGATCTGCTCCAGGATGTGGGCAGACTCGTCCTCCCCTGCCGCAGCCTCTCCGCAGGGCAGAGCCATTGCCCAGGCGCCCAGCAGCGCCCCGCAGCAACAGGCGAATCCCATTGTTCCCCTTGCCTCTTTTTTCATTCCGTTCCTCCTCTTCTTTTGCGTCCAGCCGGATTCATGACAAATTGAAAACAATGTTCAGTTCGATGGTGATCGGGTCGGCCGGAAGATCAACCGGCGGCCGCGGGAATGGCGAGCCATCCTGCACGGCCTTGAGCGCTGCCTGATCAAGCAGTTCCTCTCCGGAACTCCTGCTGATTGCAAGCCGCTGCACTTCTCCCGTGGCGGAAAGGAGAAAACGGATCCCGACCCGCCCCTCAAGCTGCCTTCTTCTGGCCAGGGGCGGATACTTTTTATATCTGGCGATCCTCTCCCGGATGTGTTGCAGATAGTGCCGCAGGGGCTGGCCGTCGCCGCCGGGGTTTGCCGCTCCATCTCCAGGAGAAAGCCCTTCGGCCGCCTGCCCGCTGCTCCTCGGCGCGGACGATTCGTTCTCTCCTCCACCCCCCATTGCCGTGGAGGTCGCGATTTCCGGCTGCCCCGGCCGCGCAGGGGACTGTTCAGTGCTTCTTGCCGTCGATTCCGCCGCCCCTTCCCGTGTTTCCGGCTTTTCCCGGCGCGCCGCCCCGTGCGCGGGCTTTCCTGCTTCGGGCCGCGCTTTTTCTTCCTGCCATGCCGGCGGGGCGATCCGGCCGTGCTCGGCGGCGGGCGGCAGTTCCAGCAGGGCAACCTCGATGGGGCGAACCTTCTTCGCCGGGCAGGGGACAGCCGCCAACGAGAGGAGTGCCGCCGCGTGCAGCATCGAGGAGACACCGAAGAGAAGCAGCCGGTGGGTTCTGTCGCTCACAGGTCTCTTTTCCTTTCCGGCGGCCTTGGGGGTGATGCCGGCGCTATGCCGTTCAGGCTTTGTATTCCTGTAATTGTTCGGGTAGCACAAATAAAAATCCGGTAACACCGTAACGGACCGGAAATGTGAATGCAAGAATAATGTTACAAAAATAAAAAACGTAACACTCTGACGGCGTTGCAACTATTTGTTTTTACGGTGGAAAAAATGAGCGGTAGAGAAAAACAGCAGCTGCAAGAAGAGGTTCCCGTGTTTTTTTCTCTTGCTCTTCGGGGCGCGCCCTATTAAATTCTCCCCTGTTTCAGGTGCTCTTAACCGAGCTTAATAGGGAACCCTGTGAAAATCAGGGACGGGCCCGCCGCTGTAACCGGGGACGAATTCCGCAGCATGTCACTGTCCGGAAATGGATGGGAAGACGCGGGAGGAGGATGAACCGGGAGTCAGAAGACCTGCCTGAAAAAACATAACAGACTGCCCCCGTGGACATGGGGCGACATGTATCTATCTTGGGAAAAATCAGGGATCCCCGGATCAATATTTTATTGGTCCGGGGATTTTTTTTGCCCTTCGCAAAGGCGCCCCGGACTCTCTTTCGGAGGAGGACGGAGATGGAGCCAAAGGAACAGAGTTTCAGCAGAATAACCATTTTTCTCATCAAGGACTGGGATGGCTTCCAAAGGGCCATGCGCTTCTCCAACGGCAGACAGGGAGGGGTCCGATGAGAAAACAAATATCCACGGCGTTGGTTTTGGCCCTGCTGGCCGTTCCCGCCCTCGCCACCGCGGAAGACCGGGAAGCAGCCGGCAACCGGCGGATCACCTTGGACGAGGTGGTGGTAACCGCCACCCGCAGTGAGGAAAAGACAAGGGAAATTCCCGCCAAGGTGGAGGTTGTAAGCCAGGAGGATATTGAGCTTACCTCCGCCGAGACCATCACGGAACAACTGAAAAAAAACAGCGCCATCGATGTCATTGAATATCCCGGGGCGCTTGCCGGTATTGGTATCCGCGGCTTTCGCCCGGAATCTTCCGGCATCACCAAGCACTCGTTGATCCTCATGAACGGCCGGCCGGCCGGTTCCACCAATCTGGCCAATATCCTAAGCGACAATATTGAGCGAATCGAAGTCCTGAAAGGGCCGGCTTCGTCTCTCTATGGCGGTGAGGCCATGGGTGGCGTGGTCAACATCATCACCAAAAAGAATACCGGGCCATTGACCGGCATGGCTGAAATCGGGCTCGGTTCCTTTGATACCGATTACGAGAAGGCTGCCATAGGCGGTGGAGTCGGACAGCGGTTTGATTTTGATCTTTCGGCCCGGCGTTATGAACAGACGGACGACATCAGGATGGGGAACGGTGAAACCCGCGACAACACCAAGTATCAAACCCAAAACGGCAATCTGAGGCTTGGAACCAAGCTCAACGATTCCTGGCGGCTGGATATGGGTGGTGATCTCTACCAGGGCCGTGATATTGAAAACCCCGGTGACATCTTTAACGGGGATGCCAAACCGGGACACAAGGATATTGACCGTTACGGCCTGGATTTCGCCATGGGTGGAAAATTCGGCGTCGGCAACCGGCTCGGTCTTACAATCTACAAGACCAACGAAACGGCGGAAAACTACGACCACTACATCGGCTGGGTTCCTGTTCAGGTTGTCCCGTATCGGAATTACGATTCGGAAACCGACTGGCTCGGTTTCCAGTTGAAAGATGAGTATTCCTGGCATGGCCACAGTTTCATCGCGGGTATCGATTATCAGGATATTGACAAGATGAGCCGCGGCTATAACCAGGACGGCTCCAGAAAAGCTCCCTATTCCCCCGATGAAGGCCGCATCAACCGGGCCGGGTATCTGGAAACGGTCTGGAAATTGTTGAACAACAAACTCACCGCCACGGTGGGTGGTCGCTATGACGCCTTTGACGTCGAAACCAGGGAAACTCCGTACAAAACCGGCTTTACCCCAAATTCGGAAAGCTTTGACACCATCAGCCCCAGGGCTGGTCTCAACTATCTTTTCGATCAGGGCATCCGGCTGCACACCACCATCGGCAAGGCTTTTGTCCCGCCGGATGCCGGGCAGCTGGCCGGTTATGCCGAACGGTTGGTTAAGGGCGTCGTCATGACCACCCGTGGCAATCCGGACCTCTCCCCCGAATCCTCTCTCACCCATGACCTGGGCGCCGGTTACGATTTGCCACGGTGGGGACTTTCCCTGGATCTCACCTATTTCCACACCGATGTTGCGGACAAAATCACCAGTGTGACCCTCGGCGCCATCACGACCTACGAAAACAGCCTCAACGCGGAAATGGACGGCATGGAGACCACCTTTTCCTTTGACCTCGGCGCCTTCCTTGACTGGAAGCGGTCGCTGTCATTCTTCGCCAACTCCACCCACCTGTTTCGAGCCGAGGAAGAACAATCCGGCGGCGCAATGCAGGATATTCGCAACGTGGCCAGATACACGGTGAACTATGGCCTCCGGTATGACGATTCCGTTTTCGAAGGCAAGTTGCACTGCCGGAGCCGGGGCGGGGTGAAGGACACCGACTGGAATATCGCCGGCTACCCGGAGGTGGAGTATCCATCCTTCACGGTGGTGGATCTGGTGGTGGGCATGACTTTCCGTGCACAACACCGGTTCGGCCTGAAGGCCGACAACCTCTTTGATGAGGATTATTACGAAAAGAAGGGGTATCCCAAGCCGGGACGCGCTTTCTTACTCAGTTATCGCTATACGTTTTAACCTTGAAAACACTAAGCGGAAGAACTACTCGTCTCGAATATGAAAAAAAATCATGCATTGGTACGGCAGGCAAGACTTGGGATACTGCTAAGCCTTTTTCTTCTGATCTGTTCTTCCCCGGCACAATGCGCCGGACAGCCGTCGAGTGTCCGGCGCATTGTCTCCCTTGGCCCTCTTAACACCGAAAACATCTATCTGCTTGGCGCTGGAGACCGGCTGGTCGGAAATACCAGTTACTGCGTCCGGCCCGAGGCGGCAAGGCATAAGGCTAAAATTGGTTCGGTCATGCAGGTTTCCATCGAGAAAATCATCAGCCTCAGGCCGGACATGGTGCTGGCCACCGCCTTGACCCGGCCGGAGCAGATAAATCAGTTGGAAAAGATGGGAGTGCGGATTGTCCGGTTCAGGCAACCCGCATCGTTTCCGGAAATCTGTGAACAGGTTGTCGAGCTTGGGCAATTGCTTGGGTTGGAAGAACGGGCCCGTCACATCGTCCGGCAGGCGAAGGAAGAGGTTGAAGCCCTGCGGAGGAAAACCGCCCATCTCCCGAAAAGGAAGGTTTTTCTTCAGGTGGGGAGCAGACCGCTCTTCGCTTCGGTCACAAGCTCCTTCACCCATGACTTCATAGCGCTGGGCGGCGGGGTCAATATCGCCGAAGGCCAACGGTCCGGCACAATGGATTACGAAAAAGTAATCGCCGAAAACCCCGACGTCATCATCATTGCCATGATGGGCTCGGAAACCGGCATTGCCGCGGAGGAGAAAAGAAACTGGCAACGGATGCATGTTCTCAAGGCCGTGCAAACGGGCCAGATTCATGTGATCGAGCCGTCCCTGGTATGCAGCCCGTCACCGGCGACCTTTGTCCAGACGCTCCGGGTCATTGCCGGATTGATCCACCCGGAAATAGATTTGCGCAAGGATTAGCAACTCACCGCGACAACCGGCAAAACAACGAGCCTTGCGCCAGGAGGAAATGCGTGTCTGCGATCTGGCCGCCTTTCCCCGGGCCAGTGGGGAATTCCCGGATGAACCAAAAAAAAGGGCCCTCGCTTTCGCGAGGGCCCTTGGATGGTCAAACGTCGGAGTTAGACCTTACAGCGGTTCCACATTGGCCGCGGCCGGACCTTTCTGGCCGTCTACAATCTCGAAGCGGACGCGTTCACCTTCCTGCAAGGTTTTGAAACCATTTTTGTTGATCGCGGAGTAATGCACAAAAACATCCTTGCCATTATCCTGTGCGATAAAACCAAAGCCCTTTGATTCGTTAAACCATTTCACTGTGCCTTCAAACATGTCATTCCTCCGTTCCTTGCTTGGAACCCTAACTTGAAACTCGCAGTATTTTTTGATCTGTAAAAAAATACCGCACACCCATCTCCGAGTTTGTGCGGTAAACTTTTTAACAAAGCTAAAGAAATACTGCACAATACCTACTAATTTTTTGATACCAAAAAGGATTTGGAATAGCAAATAAATTATTTTGCGCTGCTGGCGGCTTTTTTTGCCACCACCAACAAGGAGGTGTGCTTTTCCGGAAGAAAGGGGGCAAGATCGTAGCCGCCGTAGGCCGCTTCCAGGTAAAAGCCCTGTTCGGCCAGAATATCCCGCCATTGCTCGAATCCGTAGCCAAGAATTTGATAGGTGTACTCCCAGTCCTCGTTGGGTTGGTCTTTCCGGAAGCGCAGATGGTAGCGTTCCGTGATCTCCACCAAGTTTGATTGCGGCGCGGTGCTTTTGAGGATTTCCTTGATGACCTTGGAGCCGTCCGGGTGATCGAAGATTTGAAATTGGAAGCGCTTTTTGCCTTTCAGGGCGCGGAGTTCCTCATCCGGGATATAGAGTTGCATCAGGAGCACGCCGTCTTCGGCAAGGAGGTGATGGACCTGGCGCAGGCAGGCGCGCAGACCATCCGGGTTGGTCAGGAGATTCAGGGTATTGTACGGGGCGATGATCGCCGCAAAGGTGGTGCGAAAGCCCAGGGCACTCATATCCATGCAGGCATAGCGTGGCGTGGGTGCGGTTGCCGCGAGGGTTGCGGCGGCAAGCATGGGGAAGGAAAGGTCGATGCCGGTCAGGTGATGGCCGTCTGCCGCCAGGGCCCGGCTGACCCGGCCGGTGCCGCAGCCCAGTTCGAGAATGGTGCAGGGCTTGGCGGGCAGGTGTTTGCGATAAAAAGGGAGATCCTCGCGGAAATCGCCCAGCTCCAGGTCGTAGAGGGCAGTGTAGCGGGCGTGGCCGTAGATGCGGCCGGGCTGGGGATCGTGGGGCATGTCGGCCTACAGGGCGGCCGAGCCCGGGGTGCGCGGAAAGGGGATCACCTCGCGGATGTTGGCCATGCCGCTGACGAACTGGATCAGCCGTTCAAAGCCCAGGCCGAAACCGGCGTGGGGTACTGTGCCATAACGGCGCAGATCCAGGTACCAGTCATACTCCTCCGGTTTGAGCCCCATCTCCGTAAGGCGGCTGACCAGCCGGTCGTAGCGCTCTTCCCGCTGGCTGCCGCCGATGATCTCGCCTATGCCAGGGACCAGGATATCCATGGCGGCCACGGTGGTGTTGTCGTCATTGACCCGCATGTAGAACGGCTTGATACTCTTGGGATAGTTGGTGACGATGAGCGGCCGCTTGAAAACCTCCTCGCAGAGGTAGCGCTCATGTTCAGACTGGAGATCCGCGCCCCAGGCCACCGGGAAGTTGAAGGTCTTCCCGCAATCCTTGAGGCGGTCGATGGCCTCGGTGTAGGTGATCCGGGCAAAGTCCTGTTCCAGCACCGCCGCCAGTCTGGCCTTGAGCCCCTTGTCCACGAAATTGTTGAAAAGCTCGATCTCCTCCGGGCAATGGTCCAGCACATAGTGCACCAGATATTTGATGAACGCCTCCGCCACCCGCATGTCCTGGTCAAGATCGCAGAAGGCCATCTCCGGTTCGATCATCCAGAACTCGGCCAGATGCCTGCTGGTGTTGGAATTTTCCGCCCGGAAGGTGGGGCCGAAGGTGTAGACGTTGCCCAGGGCCAGGCAGTAGATCTCTGCCTCCAGCTGGCCGCTCACCGTGAGGCTCGCCTGGCGGCCGAAGAAATCCTCGCTGAAATCAGTCCGCCCATCCTTGCGGGGGACGTTGTTCAGATCCAGGGTGGTGACGGTGAACATCTCGCCCGCGCCTTCGCAGTCGCTGGTGGTGATGATCGGGGTGTGGATGTACTGGAAGCCCTGCTCCTGAAAAAATCGGTGCACCGCAAAGGAAAGGGCGCTGCGCACCCGGGCCACCGCGCCCAGGCTGTTGGTGCGCGGGCGCAGGTGAGTGATTTCGCGCAAAAACTCGAAGGAGTGCCGCTTTTTTTGCAGGGGATAGGTTTCAGGGTCGGCCCAGCCGTGGACCTCGACCTCGGTCGCCTTGAGTTCCACAACCTGGCCCTTGGCCGGCGAGGCGGCAAGCTGGCCGCTGATCCGCACCGAGCAGCCGGTGGTGAGGCGGAGGATCTCCTCCGCATACCGGGGCAGGCTCTCCTCGGCAATGACTTGGAGGTTGGCCACGCAGGAGCCGTCGTTGACCTCGAGAAAGGAAAAGCCTTTGCTGTCCCGGCGGGTGCGGACCCAGCCCTTGATTTCCACGGACTGACCGATGGGTTGCTCTTTGAGGAGTTGGGCGATACGGACATGGCTCATGGGCAGTGGTATCCGGGTGGGTGCATTGAAGAGTTCTTGAGAATTTTTCCAAGTATGAATAAATAATGGTTCTTTGCAATACATTTTTCCAGGTACAAGGAAATACACAGATTGATTTCTTGAAAGCAACCCCCCGGCTTTGCCGGGGGACTAATAGAGTTTGACGGTTCCGGAAAAGTTTTTCGTGCTTGTCTCGTCACCCCGGCGAAGGCCGGGGTCCAGAAAAAGAAAACTACCCTGGATTCCGGCCTTCGCCGGAATGACGGTAAGGGCGCGGATGTGATGTTTTTATCGGTTGCGATCAGGCCCCTTTGAGGGGCCAGCAACCGTCAAGCCACCGGCTTTGCCGGTGGTAATTGACTTTTGATTGAGCAAGGAGAAGGGGATGAGCCAAAAAATGTACCGTCTGGCGCCGGAACACTGCGCCCTGTTGGTGGTGGATATCCAGGAGAGGATGATGCAGGCCATCCCGGCCAGGGACGAGGTGGTCAAAAACGCGGTGCTGCTGATGAAGGCGGCCAACATTCTGCAGGTTCCGGTGCTTGCCACCACCCAGTATGCGGCGCGGATCGGCGCCTTGCTTCCGGAGATTCAGGCGGAGCTGGGCGGGGTTGTCCCGCTGGACAAGCTGGAATTCGGCTGTTTTGACAACGGACCCATTGCCGGGGCGGCGAAAAAATTGTCCCGCGAGATCAACACCATCGTGGTCTGCGGGGTGGAAACCCATATCTGCATCTACCAAACTGTGCTGGGCGGCCTGATGCAGGGCTACCGGATGTGGGTGCCCGCCGATTCCGTGGCCTCGCGGGCGGAGAAAAACTACCAGACCGGACTTGCCCGGATCAGCGAGGTAGGCGGCATCGTCGCCAATACGGAGATGGTCATCTATGAATGGCTGCACAAGGCGGGAACCCCGGCGTTCAAGGCCATCCTCCCTTTTATCAAGTAAGGATGCGTCCGCCCCGGCCCTATTTTTTTAACACTCATTTCCGCAAGGGGTGTTGCTTCTTTTCTGGCAAAACAGGTAGAACAGTAAAAATGGTCTTGTCGGGCCGGGAACCAAAGAGCAAGGGAAGGGCATGCCATGGCTGAGCAAAAGGATGCGGGCGAGGAGCGGCGTCAGGAGGAACGGTTTGCCAAAAACCTGTTCGTCCGTTTTACCAGGCTTGAGGATCTCCTGGCTGATGTTCCCTACCGGGACGGGCAATTGCTGGATATCAGCGGGGGCGGCCTCTGTTTCTTGACGGAGGAAGCGCTGCCTCTGGGCAGTCAGCTGGTGATGATTCTGGAATTTCCCGGCTGGCAGGCGGTGGCGGACGGCAAATGGATCGCCACCAAGCAGGAGGAGGATGTCGGGGTGTTGCGCGCGGTCGGCATGGTCTCCTGGGTGGCGGTCAGCCGGGCCATGCCGGACAAGTATGAAACCGGGGTCTCTTTTTCCGGCCGGGTTACTGCCTGAGAGGTTTTTTTGTCCCGGAAAATATTTAAGAAAATTGGCGGGTTGCCGATGGGGAAGGAGTACGCCCCTTATGGCGCAGGCAGGGAAGCAGGCAAAGGAAAGGCAGCGGGAGGCTGATCATGTCCACAGCGGGGAAATCGGAAGTCAATCTTGAGATAAGTGCCGGGTTTTTCAGGATATCCACGGATACCGTGGTGTATAACATCACGGTTCTTGGCGGACAGGAGAGCGGGGCCACCCAGGTGGTGCGGCATATCCTGGCCGAGGAAAAACCGCCGGTTCCTTCCCTTGCCGCGCCCGCGCCGGAAGCGGGGAACTTTGACCTTGCCAGGCTGGCCGGTGAGGCCCTGGATGATGATTACTACAAAAAGGTCTCCACCGATATATTCAATGATATCGGTAAACTGGCAAAGAGCCTGAGTTCGACCATGGGGGAGATTCCCATGGAAGACCGGCGCATGAAACGGGTGGAGCTGGACGAGGCCGGGGAAAAAATCGAGGATGCCAAGAACCAGCTGCACGACATCGTCTCCATGACCGAAAGGGCCACCATGGAGATCATGGATCAGGTGGAGAAGGTCCAGAATCAGACCGATGGCGTAAAAGAGCTGCTGCTCTCCCTCAAAACCCACAGCGCCTTTCAGGCCGCCGCCGCTGCGGCCGGAGAGGAGGGCGCCCAGTCGGCCACCGCTACCCTGAACAATCTTCAGGAGAAGATCGTTCAGGCCAATATGCTGATTGCCGCCTTGCAGGAAGGTGGCCCCGCACCGACCGGGGAGGTTGTTGCGGCGGGAGAGGTGATCGATCTGGCCGAGGCTGCGCCGGAAACGGTCAAGCGGACCCGGTATCTGTTTTCGCTTGATACGATTTTTCAGACCATGTACGAGCTGTGCACCAACGAAACGGTGAAAACGCACATCACCGCGGCCCGCAAAAAATCCGAAGAGATTTTTGATCATAATGGTTTTGTCGATGCCATGGGGGAGAAAATCAAGGATCTCGCGCCGGACAGCGATAATTTTTTCACCGTCCCCCTGAGTGATGTCCTGTCCGCCCTGTTGGCTGCCTGTTCCGATCAGAAAACCCAGAATCTTTTGAAGAAAATGGATCTCAACCAGACCGAGATCTTCCTGGATCAGAGCCTGCCTCTGGAGGCGCCCCCCATCGAGGAGATCGAGGAAGTTCTCCCTGCTCCTGCCGTTGTCCGGACGGAGACGGTTGCCGCCGTGCCCGGCGTGGTCCAGGGGGTTGATCCGAGGGTTGCCGAACTCGGGTCCATGCTGGCGGAAAGTCTTACCATGGCGGAGGATCTCAGCGAGGGGCTTGCGCGGATTTGTTCCGGGCAGGCTCCCGGCATGAGCCTGATGACCATCGAAGACCAGAACGACATCTTCCAGAAGATTGAAGACGCCTTTCAGGTGGCTTCCTCCATAACCGACGATATCTCCCGGATTACCGAAGCCTTGAGTTTCCAGGATCTTTCCGGTCAGCAGATTTTGAAGATCATCAAACTGCTCACCGACTTCCAGGTGCAGCTCCTGGCCATCGTGGTTTCCTTTGGCTCCCAGTTGAAAATCAAGGAACAGAATGCCCGGATTACCGTGGAAGAGAGCAAGCGGATCGCCCAGGAGGATGTGGACAAGTATCTGAGTTCCATGACCACCGGGGAGGTCGGCGGGGAGGGGGCTCTGGATCAGGATGCGGTGAACGATCTCTTGAAGGGGTTGGGTTTTTAGCCGCGGCTGAACGACGATCAAGGAAAAACGAGAAGGAGAAAAGGCTGGCCCTGCGGGGCTGGCCTTTTTTATTTCAGGGCAATGACAGGCCTCTAATGAAGCCGCCGACAGCCTGGGCCACCTCCTCTTCCCGGCCCAGGAAAAAATGGTCTGTCTTCTGGAGAACGAGGCGTTGAAAGGTGGGGGGCAGGAGCAGTCCGGCCGGGTCCTTGAGGAGAATATCCTCTGCCGCCGTGATCAGCAGGCCGGGAAGGGAGAGGGTGGAGAGCCGGGAGAAATCGCGTTCCGCAAGGGGCGGGGCGATCCCGGTGAAGCTGAGCCCATCTTCGGCGCTGTCGGCGAGAAGATTGAGGGCGATGAAGGCTCCGAAGGAATAGCCGACCAAGTGGACCTGCTGGAAATAGCGGTGGCAAAAGGCCATGACCGCCCGGCTGTCGCTGATCACCGGGGCAAAGGCGCCTTCCTGGTCGAGGCGGTTCCAGTATTCAAAAAGAGGCAGGTCCGGTTCCGGTTTGAAGCTCTTGCCCACTGCCCGGTAGTTGAAGAGCAGGACGGGCAAGCCAAGTTCCGCGCAGCGGCCGGCCACGGCCTGGACCACGTTGTTCTCCATGTTGCCGGCCAGCAACGGGTGGGGCGGGCAGAGCAGCACGCCAACCTGGCGTGGGTTTTCATCGGTGTACCAGAGCTCGCCCTCAAGCACCCCTTCCGGGCCCGGGATGGAGACCGCCAACCGATGATGCTCCGGAGCCATTAGTAGACCCCCTCGCTCTTGGTGGAGACCAGCGGGCGGATCGGCTCCACGGCCGTGACGGCGCAAGATTCCTTTTTGCCTGTTGGTGCGGCGTAGCAGGCCGTATCCCGTTCCACCATGTTGAGCAGAAGAAAGGATGGGTCCAACCGATGGGCCACCACCCGGCCGCGCTGGCCAGGTTTCAGGGTGACGCCAAGATCGGGGGGCTCTTCCGGCGCTTGGGGGTGCCAGGGAGTCAGCTGGAACCAGAGGGCTGGATCATCCACCACATAGGTGGGGGGCTCGCCGGGCGCGGGCGGCTCATGCTCGAAGAGCACCCCCAGCAGGGAGTTGCCGTAGCCCGGCAGCACCACGGCCTGGGGAAAGAGCTGGTGGCGGATGTTCTCGGAATCGGCAACCGTAAGGGCCATGCCGCCCAGGTGGATGCCGCGGATGCGTTCCCGTTCTTCTTGCTCCATTCTTTCGGCCAGGGCCAGGAGCAGGGGCGGGGTGATGAACAGGATCTCGATGTTCTGGGTGCGGATCACGTTCAGGGCCTGGTCGAGCACATGGTCGAGGTAGAGGGTGAATCCCAGCGATCCCGCAACCTGCCGTTTGATCCAGCGTACGTCGCAGTCCACGGAAAAGGGTTCCAGGCTGCCCAGGCTCCGGGCCATGGCCCTGGCGCTCTGGCCGATGACATGGGGGCCGGAGGGGCCGACAAAGAGCCAGTTGCCCCCACGCGGAAAACCACGGAGATTTGCAGCTCGCTTCCAGGAATCGACAAAGGCGGCCTCGAATTCTCCGGGCCGGTACACCCTGCGGATCGGCTCTCCGGTGGTGCCGCCGGTCTCGGCCAGGATCATGCTTGGCATTTGGTCATGGAACCGCCTGGGGATGAAATCAAGCAGTGGCCGGGTGCGCAGGGCCTGGGTGTCCATGGGGCCGAAGAGATGGAAGGACTCGCAGCAGGTGATCTCCTTTCTGGCCTCAAGGCCGAGTTTTTTCTCCTGTTCCAGCCAATACGCCGAGCCTGCGCGCGGGTCGAAATGGATGGCGATGATCTCCTCGATAAGGGTGGCGGCGATGGTCATGATTTTTCCTCTGTGGCGGTCCGGAAGGAGAGGAGCAGAACCGGCAGCAACACCAGATCGCAGAGAACCGCGAACAGCAGAGCCAGGCTGATCAAAAGACCGAAATCCCTGAGCGGGATAAAGGGTGAGATTATAAAGCCCAGGAATCCCGCGCCCGCCACCACCGAGGTGGTGATCATGGCCGGGCCCACCTGGGCCAGGACCGCGCTCAGGCGGGAGAGGGAATCGGTGATTTTTTTCTTGGCCTGCCAGGCGTGCAGGAAATGGATGGTGTCGTCCACCACGATGCCGTACACCACGCTGGCCACGGTGACCGTGGCCACGCTGAGCGGGATGGAGCCGAGCCCCATGGCCCCGAGGATGAAGACCACCGGCACCAGATTGGGGATGACGGCAAACACCGCCAACCGCACGGAACGCAGGGCCAGGGCCATGATCAGGGAGATGGAGACAAAGGCGGAGGAGAAGCTGGCCAAGAGGGTGGTGAACAGGGCGCGCTGCCCCCGGGTGTAGAGGGGCACCGTGCCGGTGACATAGGGTGTTTGCCTCGGGCCGAGCAGGGTTTGCAGCTCCGCTTCGATCTCCTCCACCAGGGCCATGGTCTTTTCCGAGGCCAGGGTGCGGGTCAGGATGGTGATGCGGGTCGGGGCTTTAAGCCCCATGCCGGGCAGGAGCGGGGCGTCGAGGGGCGCGCCATTCGCGGTCGCCATGGGCAGGACCAGGGTGCCGCTGTCATCGAGGGTGAAAAGGAAATGGGTGATCTCCGGATGGCGCTCGGCCAGGCGGAGCATACCCTGCTGGATGGCCCGGTTGTCAACGCGGGAGGTGTCCAGGTCGATCTCCAGCGGGGTGAGGCCGATGCCCGCCTGTTCGATGGCCAGGTAATCAACGCTGATGGGCGATTGCGGTTTGAAAAAGGCCAGGATGAACGAGCCGCGTTCCAGGCGGTTGATGCCCAGGGCCGAGAGCAGGAGCAGGGAGCCAAGTCCCGCCATGACAAGGGCTTTATGGCTGGCCAGCATTCTGGCCCAGCGGCTCCAGAACAGGCGGGGCCCAGATGTTGGCGCCGGTTGCGGGGGGCCTGCCGCAGTCCCCGCAAAGGTCGGAACCAGCAACAGGGGGACGACCACGGCAAGCAAGGCGCCGCAGCCGCCCCAGAGCCCCAGCTTTTGCACCGGTTCGTAGCTGCTGACCATGAGGGAGAGAAAGCCCATCATGTCGGTGAAGGCGGAGAGCAGGCAGGGGACTGCCACCGCCGCGTACAAGGCCATGGGCTCCTGCCCGGGTTCTTTCTTTAAAAAGTGGATGGCGTGGGCAATGCCCATGATCATGGTAAAGGGCGGCAGGGAGAGGAGCACCATGTTGAGCGGTTCGCGGGTCAGGGCGAGCAGGCCGGTGAGAAACAGGGCCGGCAGCAGGCCGCAGACCAGGGTCAGCACGGTGTGGCGCGAACTGCGAAGCGATAGGTAGACGCCGCAGGCGAGGATGGCGATGACCAGCGGGAAGAGGCTCCGGGTGGTGGTGGCGGAAAGGGAGTCCAGGGCGTCGGTCAGGTACCAGACCCCGCCCAGGTGCAGGGGCTGGCCGGGCAGCTCGCTTGCGGCAAGCTGTTTTGTCTCGCGGATGATGGAGGAGAGCTGGGCCGGCTTCGTGCCCGGACGGGGGCTGAGGAGCAGGAGCTGTCCTTGCTCTCCGCCCAGGGCATAGAGGCTCGCCCGGTCCAGCCCGGCCATGCCCCTGGCCTTGGTCAGCATCCGCCGGGCCGCCTCCGAAGAGGCCTGGGGCAGATAGGCAATGAGCGGATTTTCCAGGCGGTGCTTGCCGGCGAATTCCTGAAAATGGAGCCAATGCGGGTCGTTTTGGGTCTGCCAGACCCCGATGGAGTTGTCCACCGTGGAGCGGGCCGCGGCCAGACCCAGCAGCAGGGTGACTCCGGCCATGAGCAGGAGAACGCCGAGGCGGTTATTCCGCAGGGTCTGGCCGATGCTGAAAAACAGGCGCTCCATCCCTTCTCCCTATCGTCCGCCGGTGAGCTTGGCCACCCAGGGGGCCACGAATTTGATCCCGGCAAAGCTCATGGCGTGGTTGACCCGTTTTTTCACCAGCTCCTTGGGGCCATCCTTGAGCACCTCTTCCAGGGAGGCGACAAAGTAATCAAGGTCCGCCTCGTCGACGACCAGGGGCGGATACACCCGCAGTACGGCCCGGTTGTTGAGCATCAGGGTGCCGAGGATTCCGTGTTTGTGCAGCAGGGCCGAGGCCACCATGCCGGGCAGATGTTCGCGCAGCACGTTCTTGAGGCCGGGGATGGCCAGGGGCAGGTAGCTCACCTCGTCGATGATCGCTTCCTGGAACTCGATGCCCAGCATCAGCCCGCGCCCCCGTACCTCGGCGATCCACTGGGGGTATTTTTTCTGCAGGGCCATAAGCTGGGATTTGAAGCGTTCGCCCAATCGGGCGGCGCGCTGGGCCAAGCCCTCTTCCTGATAGACCTCCAGGGCGGCCAGGGCTGCGGCGCAGGCGATGGTGCGGCCGCCGAAGGTGGTGGTTTGCACCAGGCAGTCGTGGGGGTTGTCGTAACCCTTGTGGTGCACCGGGGTGCGGGAGATGGTGGCGCCGATGGAGGCGAGCCCCCCGCCCAGGGATTTGGCCAGGCACAGGATGTCCGGCACCACCCCTTCCGCCTCGCAGGCGAAAAAATCGCCGGTGCGGCAGAAGCCGGTCTGGATCTCATCGAGGATCAGCAATACCCCGTAACGCTCGGTGATCTCGCGGACCCGGCGCAGATAGCCTTTTGGCGGCACGATCACCCCGGCCTCGCCCTGGATCGGTTCGAGGATCACACCGGCGATGGCGCCTTCGCCCTCCTGGGGCGCGCTTTTCAGCAGGGTTTCGATGGCCCCGGCATCGCCGTAAGGTACGGCATGGTTGGGCAGCAGGGGAAAATACATCCGCAGCCGCTCGTTGCCGGTGACCGACAGCGCCCCCAGGGTCTTGCCGTGCAGGGCTTCCTTGGCGTGGATAAAGCGTTGCCGTTTGCCCTTAAAATAGCGGCTGGCCAGCTTGAGCGCCGCTTCCACCGCCTCGGTGCCGGAGTTGCAGAGATAGACCTGATCGAGATCGCCGGGGCAAAGCAGGCTCAGGTTATGGGCCAGCACCGCCACGTGGCGGGAGAGGAGTTCCTTGGAAAGGTCCACCTTCTTGCCGGTCAGCACCTCGATCATGGCCTGTCTGACCTTGGGATGATTGTGGCCCAGGTTCAGGGCGCCGTAGGAGGAGACAAAGTCGAGAATTTTTTTCCTGTGGGCGTCGATGATCACCGCGCCCTCGGCCTCCTGGGGGTCGATGGCCGTGTATTCCCCCATCTCCAGCAAGGTGACGAGGCCGGGGTTCACATGCTTGCGAAAGAGGGCCACTGCTTCACCGTACGGGCGTTTGCCAACTTCATCCAGGGGTATCCAATCTGGGTGCATGGTCAATCCTCCATTGTTGTTTCGGGATAGGGGTAGCGCTGGAAAAATTCCTCCAGGGCCGTGGCGGTGCGCAAGGCCTCATAAAAGTTGCCCGAGATCTTGGTCTTGCCGGTGAAAAAGCTCTTCTGGGGCGAGAGCGTGTTTCCGGCCACGGCGAGAAAGGTTTCGCTATCGGTGCGAAAGCCGAATCCGCCGGCCTGGACCCCTTCCGTTACCTTGGTAAGGATACCATTTTCAATGGTCAGCGACCAGCAACCCTGGTTGGCGATCTCGATCCAGAATCCGGCGGACAGGCTCATGAGGTTCTTGATCAGGGGCTGGCCCATGAAGCCCGGCAGGTAGTGGTTGAAATAGTGCTGGATGGAGGCTTCGTTCTTCATGCCGGGCCCTGTTGGCTCCGTTGGCTGCGGGCGGCAAGAAAGGCTTTGAAGGCCAGGGCCAGTTCCGCCTGATTCGGGGTGGGCAGCGTTTCGGCCCCTGCGATGGTGTCGAGGTTGTTCCGCGTGAAGCGGACGGAAAGATCCAGGTAGGCGGCATAGGGCGTGGTTTTTCTGGCCAGCAGGGCGTCCAGGGGATTGGCGGGCTGGCCGTTGAATTCCTCGTCCCCGGCAAAGCGGGCTGCGGGCTGGCCAAAGGCCTCGTTGAATGCGTCTTCGAGAAGAAAATTTCCCACCTCTCGCGGGGCCACGAGCTGGAACACCTGGCCCGCGCTCTTCGGGTTGGCGGCCAGGCGCACCAGGGCCTCGGCCACTGCGTCGTCAAAGACCAGGGGCAGATGCGCCGCCCGGTTGCCCAGCACCCGCAGGGTCGGCAACACACCACTGCCCTTCGCTTGGGCAGAATCCCGCAACCGGGCCACGGCGTCGAGAAAAAGGAAGGGGCCAAAGGTCTTGCCCGAACCGGCCGAGGGGTTGCGCTCCACCACGATCCCTGGCCTGTGGATGGTGATGGGTACAGAGGCGGCGGCCATTGCCCCATGCAAAAACGATTCGCCCAGGAATTTGCTTTCCTCATAGCCATTACGGAAATGCTGGCCAAGATCGAGATCCGCCTCCCGGAACTCGCCCGGCCAGTCACCGCAGACAAAGGCGGTGCTCACTTGATGCAGGGGGGCCTTGGCGTCCCGAGCCAGGGCCAGCACATGTTTTACCCCTTCCAGGTTCACCGGCAGGTAGCTGGCGGCGGTCCCATCCTTAAAATCGGTGCGGGCGGCTAGGTGAAAGACCATCCTCGCCTTGGCGCAGACCTTGGCGTACGTCGCGGGATCAAGGCCAAGGCCAGGCAGGCTGACATCACCCCAATGCCAGGAAAGCAGCGGCAGGCAGGCAGGGTCAAGGTTGGAGAGCACCGGCGGCTTGCGCGACAGGGCGATGACCGGGCATCCCTGGCTCAGGTAGTTGCGCAGCAGCGCCCGGCCGACCAGGCCGCTGGCTCCGGTGATGACAATGTGCTCTTTCATTGGTCCAGGGTCTGGCTGTCTGCCTGTTCCTGCCACTGCTCGCGCAGGGCCGCGTCTTCCTCTTGGGTGGGCAGATGGTTGGTCAGTTCGTCGAGATTGCGGCGCATATTGTCGATGTAGCGGTCGAGCAGTTCCTGGGAATTCACCGTTAGCACCCGCTTGCCCCAGGCGCTGCAGTGCTCGCACCCCTTGCAGCCAAGACGGCATTCCGGCAGTTTTTCGTAGAAGAAATCAAGAAAACCGGCAAGCCTTTCGTTGGGCAGGTGGATTTCCAGGGGCGGCAACAGGCTGCCGTCAATATTCTTGCGGAAATTCTGCCAGTGCGGCCAGCCCAGCAGATCCAGCAGGTCGCCCTCGAAATACCCGGAAAGATAGGCGCGGGTCAGGGCCAGGATCTTTTCCTCCGGCATGCCGCGGCCGGCCACCTTGAAAAAGCGGATGCCCGCCTTTTCCCAGAGCGGGAGATCCTCGGGGCGGATCCACGGGCTTTTCAAAAATTCGCCGGGGTTGGCGAGTTTTTTTAAAAAGCACCAGTTGAGATAAAAACCGTTGTAGGGAACGCCCGGCACGCCGCTGCCGGACAACTTCGGCGAGCCGTGGGCCGCGACGCAGTAATGGTTGTACTTGTAATGGCACTGGGAAACGCAGACCGGATTGGCGATCACCTCAAGGGGCACCGGGCTTTCCAGGGAGGCGCGTTTCAGGAAGCGGAAATCGCGGTTGGCCTCCACATCGAGGACAATGCGTTTGGCCCCTGCCTCGAGCCATTGGTCGATGCCGCGCATGGCCCCCACATAGCCGATGGTGGAGGTCACCACCTCAAGGGAGGGATACCGGCTGGCAATGATCCGGGCCATGTAGGGCACGGCCACGGTCACCGAACGCACCCCGCAATCGACCAGCAGGGCAAGGAGTTCCTCCAGTTCGGCGCGGCCTTGGCTGGTGTATTCGTAATTGGCGTAGTTCGGCGCGTTGAGCAGATAGTTGAACCCGATGGAGCTGTCGTTAAGCGCCTGGATATGGCTGCGGAACTGGGCTTGGGTCGGGGAGGGCAGATATTTTGCCGGCCGGGCCGAGTTGAAGGGGGCGCTTTGCAGGGAGCCGTAGACCTCATGCACCCGGTGTCCGCTTGCGGCGTATTCCCGGTTGAGTTGGGCCAGGCTTTCGGCGCAGGAGGGGGTAAAGGTGGTGGGCACGGTGAGATTCAGCATGATCGGGCAGGCCTTGGGCGAGGTTGTCAGGGAGCTTTGGTGTCCGCGCAACGGCAGCGCGGAAGGAGCATAGTAGGGATTTGGGGGGGGAATGTCAAGATGGATTTACAACGCCTTGGGCAGAGGGAGTTCGCGGCTGGCAAGGATCATTTCCGTCTCGTTTCCGAGGGGGGCAAGCCGGAGTTCCACGGTCAGCAGACTGCCGGCCGGGATCTCTTGCGCCGGGGAAAAACGGATGCGTATCCGGCGCTGTTCTCCGGTTTTGAGCGGTTCCAGGTTCTCCCCGGCCAGGGGCACGGGGTTTTCGGCCAGCAGGGTGCGGTCCGGGTTGGAGAGGCGCACAACCAGATGGACCCGGCGGGAACGGAAGGCGCCGGTGGGCAGGGCGTGGGGCAGGGTGTTGGTGATGGAGAGTTGCAGAAAATTGAGCGGCCCGGGCTGCCAGCCAGTCACCTCCATGCGCACCGCGCCGTCCATCCCGGCAAGACGGGCAAGGCCGAAGGTGTGCCTCCGGGTGGCCCGGCTTTTTTCAAAGGCGACCAGCCCCTTGGAAAAGAGGTTGCTGCCCTTGGTGGCCGTGCGGACTACCTGGGGCATGTGGCATTCCTGGCAGGTTGGCGTGGCTGGCTGGGCAAGGCGGCTTGCCTGCCAGTCGCTGAAGGTTTCCGTATGGCAGGCGCCGCAGAGGGAGCTGTTGCGGAAGAATTCCGGCTGCACCGCCACCGGATGCGGGGCGAACAGACCTGATTCCGGCTCCGGCCCGGTCATCGCCCCCTGGCTCAGGTGGCAGGCAACGCAGGAAACCCCGTCTTCGCGCTGATAGCTCCGGGGGGCAGGAGGTTCGCCGTTGCTGCGCACCGTATCCGGCACATGGCAGCCGAGGCAGGAATCATCCCCCCCCTCGGCCAGCATCGCCTGGAACCTGGGGTTCACAAAGGCATGGGCATGGGCCGAGTGCTGCCATTCGCCGAACTGTTCGATATGGCACTGGCCGCACTCCGCGGCCTTGGGGCCGTGCGCCGCGCCGATGCTATTGTCGACCTCGGTCAGATGGGCGAAGGGGGAGCAGGCGGCAAGGCAAAGAAAAAGCAGGGGTGTAAGGCAATGGGCGGCGGGTTGGATGATTTTTTCAGGCATGGCGGGCACCGGTTTGAGATGGGGGGGAAAGGGCGATGCAATCAGTATAATGGATTTGCCCTGTGCCCTGCAGCAGATTTGTCGGTGCATTCGGGAAGACAAGGCTGTTTCTGTACCGGTTCTTTTTTTGGCACGGTTCGTTTTAATGATATAATGGCCAATAAGGTTTGGCCATATGAGGCTAAGGAACGCCAAAGGAGGAGGCCATGAAAACTGTGTTTGCGGTTGTACTGATGCTGGTGACGGCCGGGACGGCCTGGGGTTTTGACCCCGAGTCGGGCTGTGTTGCCTGTCACGGCAACCAGGGGAAGATGAAGGAGCTGGGGGCGGAGGCGATGTACCTGGACCCGGCCCGGGTGGACCAGGAGGTGAACATGCAGGGCAAGCCCACCTGCGTGGACTGCCACCTGGGCGACCCCAAGGCCCAGGACAAGGAGGCGGCCCATCAGGGGGTGCTCCGTCCTTTCCTGGTGGGGGCGGGCAAGAAGCTGAAGGGCGAGGCGCTCTCCCGTGAGGCGGCAGGCGCCCTGCAACCCTTGAAGCCCAAGGGGGAGGGCATGAACAGCATGCTTCCCAAGGGCGACCCTCAAAAACTGGAACAGGCCGGGGTCAAAAAGATCGTCGGCATGGAGTGGCACGACCGTGACCGGGAAACCATGGCCTATGCCCCGCAAGTGGCGGAGAAAACCTGCGGCCGTTGTCATACCAAGGAGGTCAAGGATTACAACCGCTCGGCCAAGGGGCTGATGAAGCACCAGCGGGCCTACCGCGACTGGAGCGAAAAGCTTCCCGGGCCGCAGAACTGCGGGATGTGGTTCGGCCAGAACGAAGAAGCCCTCAAGGCCGACACCGCCGTGCCCTACAGCCCGGCGCAGAATGCGGCCTCCGACCGTTCCTGCAATATGTGTCACGCCACCTGCAACGACTGCCACTTCAAGCCGGTGGCCAACCAGGGGACGCACGCCTTCGGCAAGCCCGATACCCCCAGCTGCTACGGCGGCGGCCGGGCGAGCATCTGCCATGCCGGGCCCATGGACCGCCGGCGCGGCGCCGGCTACATGCGGGGCGAGTATTCCTTTCCAGCCAATCTTCCGCAGGGCGTCCACGTCAAGGCGGGAATCCAGTGCCTCGACTGCCATAAGCCGGCCAACCACCAGTTCGGCCACCTCGCCGCCGATGATGCGCGCAAATCCTGCGCCGAGTGCCATGACGAGATCGTCAAGGCGGTCAACAGCTCGCCCCACGGCAAGGTGGACTGCACCTCCTGCCACATTACCGTCTCCGGCGCCTACCAGTACACCTTCTGGGGCCAGGGGAACACCTTTGGGGTGGAGACCCCCTACGGCAAGCACAAGGAATATTACGGAACCCGCGATCTGCCCACCATCATCAAGAACGCCTCGGGCCGTTGGATTCCGGTCAAGCCCTATCCCATGGCGGTCATGAACCAGACCAGGGAGCTTGGTCCGACCGGGCTGCTCTTCCGCTCCATTCCCAAACGCAAGATCCCCGGCAATCCGCGAATCGGCGAGCCGCTCACCTTCGAGGTGGCGCGCAAGGCCACCGACGTGAACGACGCCTTTATCGTGGTCGGCACCCGCAGCGATCTTCCCTCGGGCAACAAGGCGATCCTCTGGGTGCAGATGGACAAGCTGAGTCACGCCATGGGCAAGCCGCGCGATTGCGGCAGCTGTCATGATTCCCATGCCCAGGTGGGCAAGTCGGAGTGGAGCTATTTCGAAGACAAGGATGTGGCCAAGCCGTTTACGGGGAGCTACACCATCACCGCCGACAAGAACGGCCTCCGTTTCAGCGATCTGGCTTGGGAGGAGCCTGCCCTGGCCGCCAATCGCAAGGTGGAGGATATTGCTCCCTTTGCGGTGCTCCCCAAGGATGCCTGGGATGTCAAGGGGATCGATCTCTCCATCCCCTTTAACGACAAAAAAACCGCCAAGGCCCGCACTGAGCTGGAACGTTTTCTGGCTGAGCTGGACAGGCAACCGGATAATCCGAATGCCGGCAAGATCCGGGTGATTGCCTATCACAACCTGGCCATGGCCAGGAAGATGTTGCAAAAGAAATAACCGCCTTTATTGAAAGCGGCGCGGAAAAAGCAAGGATGGCCGTCCCCATGGGCGGCCATCCTTTTTTCTGATTAGCGCCAATCTTCCGCAAGACGTAATTTGTACATGCGGAGAGCCATGCGAAATCTCCCTCTCCCCCGCTTCAGTGGGGGAGAGGGCCGGGGTGAGGG
>Ga0074199_1000763_pt1 | contig 40897 bp, 39 predicted proteins | sample EPASupsiteSAE347_FD_64528 | JGI IMG/M metagenome (GOLD analysis project Ga0074199, IMG submission 64528) | Bioremediated contaminated groundwater from EPA Superfund site, New Mexico - Sample SAE3-47 | ecosystem: Environmental > Aquatic > Deep subsurface > Groundwater > Contaminated ... | reverse complement strand
TTTCAAAAGCCTTCCGACTTTTGAAAAAGCCTCTCTTCCCGGGATTTAAAGCCCGATACGCGGGCAAAGGGAAAGAAGAGGACAGGGCGCGACCGTGGAGGAAGCGCCAAGCATGCATGCGGGCTTGCGTGCCGTACAGACGTACTTTCCGTGCCGGTTGAGCGCGTGGGAAAACGCGGTCCGGAATTCGGGCGCCAGATTCGTCTCGATGACTGTTTCCACTTCCGCCGGCTCCCTGCGGTCGTGGAGACCAAGGCGCAGCGCGACTCTGAGGACATGAGTATCGACTATGATACCGGGATGCCCGAAACACGCCGAAGCGACAAGGTTGGCCGTCTTTCTGCCCACTCCGGGCAAACGGAGCAGGCCTGTCATCGTTTCGGGAACCATGCCGCCGAACTCGGAAACGATGATGCGCGCCGATTCGATCAGGTGACGCGCCTTTGTCCGGAAGAAGCCCGTGGAGTGGATCAGGGCTTCCAGCTCCGCGGAATCCGCCTCGGCCATCGCAGCGACGTCCGGATATCGGGCAAAGAGTCCGGGCGTAACGCGGTTCACCTGTTCATCCGTGCATTGGGCGCTCAAGACGACGGCGCAGAGCAGTTCGAAAGGGCTACGATACTCGAGAAGAGGTTTGGCTTCGGGCCAGATCGGGACGAGGATGTCGTATATCTCGCGCAGATACTTTTCCATAGTCGGGGCAGTATAGCATTTCCGGCGCGGCATGGCAGGGGCACGATAATGTCACGGCAGTGGCACGACAGGGACACGATACACTGACTCCGCAAAACTTGACCGCCTAAAGTCTTTGGAGTAGGATCGCCCCTACGGAAAAGCGGCGCACGCACAGACGCCATGATCCGACAAAAAGGAGAACTACGCATGAACCCCGCTTCGCTCAAAGGCAGATCGCTCCTCACCTGGATCGATTACAGCCCCGACGAGATTCGTTATTTCCTTGAACTGTCGAAAAAAGTCAAGGAAGAATCCAGAAAAGGCAGCGTCAAGCAGCGTTTCAAGGGCAAATCCATAGCCCTTTTGTTCGAGAAGCGATCCACCCGCACCCGCGCCGCGTTCGAAACGGCGTTCGGTGAAGAAGGCGGGCATCCCGTTTTCCTGTCCAACCAGGATATCCAGCTTGGTTCCAAGGAATCCATCGAAGACACGGCACGCGTCCTCGGGCGCATGTTCGACGCGATAGAATTCCGTGGCTTCAAACAGTCCTACGTCGAAATCCTGGCCAAGTACTCCGGAGTTCCCGTGTACAATGGCCTGACCGATCGCTACCATCCGACCCAGGCGCTGGCCGACCTCCAGACCATCGAAGAGGAATTCGGCGACTGCAAGGGCAGGACACTCTGTTATGTCGGCGATGGGCGCAATAATGTCGCCAATTCCCTCATGATCATATCCGCCAAAATGGGCATGAATTTTACCGTAGTGTCGCCCGAATCGCTCTGGCCGGATGAGGAAATCAGGGGCATTTGCGCGACCTTCGCCAAGGAATCCGGAGCCAGGCTCCATGTCACTTCCGATCCGGCCGAAGGCGTCAAAGGCGCCGACGCCATCTATACCGATGTCTGGGTCTCCATGGGTGAAGAAGCTCTCAAGGCCGAACGCGTCAAGCTCCTTTCGCCTTATCAGGTCAACGATGCCCTGATGGAAGCCACCGGCAACCCTGCGTGCATCTTCATGCATTGCCTGCCGGCAGTGAAAGGCGAGGAAGTCACCTTCGACGTGGTCGAAGGTCCCCGGTCCCGCGTGTTCGACGAAGCCGAAAACCGCAAGCACACCATCAAGGCGATCATGCTCGCCACGATTTCCTGATTGCAGGCCGAGGGCAGGGGAGGCGCGCGGTTGTTGGCCGCCGCCGTCCCCGACCCCTGGCGAAAGGATTCCGCGCCACATGAAAAAGGTTCCCCAGGGCATACTCTCCTTCATCGAGAGTCACGACTGTTTCTATGTACTCGGGCATAAGGAGCCGGACGGCGATTGCGTCGGATCCCAGCTTGCTCTCTCTTCGTTCCTGAAAACCTCGGGCAAGCGGGTCCATGTCCTATCCTCGGGGCCTTTTACCCGCACCGAAATACTCGAATACGAACACCGCTTCCGGAACGAAGCTCCGCCTGAACGCGATTTCGAGCGGACCGCCGCTCTCGTGCTCGATTGTTCCACGATGGGCCGGATCGGCGATGTATCTGCGAGCATGCCGCCCGTGCCGATCGCCTTTATCGACCACCACGCCTCATCCGCGCCATCCGGCGATGTCGACTACATCGACTCGAGCGCCCCTTCGGTGACTACGCAGATACTTCTCCTCATGGAAGCCATGGGACATGCTCCTACGCGTGAAGAGGCCGAGCTTCTTTTCTTCGGGCTCTGTACGGACACCGGCTTTTTCCGCCATCTGGACGAATCGGGCGGCGATGCGATGCGCATTGCGGCCCGCCTCGTCGACGCGGGCGTTTCACCCAAAAGAACTTTCTACCTGATCAACGGCGGAAAATCCCTGTTCTCCAGGAAACTCATGGGTGAAATCCTGATGCGCACTGAACCGCACTATGACGGGCGCCTGCTCGTTTCGTCGATTTCTCTCGAAGACCAGCGGCGCTATGGCATGGCCAGCCGTGATTCCGACATGCTCTACCAACTCCTGATGGGCGTGTCCGGATGCGAAGCCGCAATGATCGTGCGCCAGGAATCCGAATCGCAATGCACGGTCGGCTTCCGTTCCCGTGAAAGGGTCGATGTCGCTTCCATTGCCGCCGCATTCGGCGGGGGTGGGCACCGACTGGCCGCGGGACTTTCCATCAACGGTGGAATCGAAGAAGTGACGGATAAACTCATTCAAGCCTTCGGCCCTGCGTTTAGCGAAGATCTTCCGGAATAGAGCCAATTTCAAAAGCTGGTTACTTTTGAAATTGGCTCGCATTTGCTCCGGTTTCTACGAAACCGTGTGCAAATGCCGCAAGTTTTGGTAGCTTTTTCAAAAGTCGGAAGACTTTTGAAAAAGCCTCGATCGATTCCGGAATCTATTCCCAAAAGTCCTTCAAGGCTTCAGCGCTGCGCCCGGCATGGCAGACGATATGGCGTTGGCATAGCAAGCGTATAGCAAGCGACATAGCGCCAATTATGTCGGGCTATTTTGTTCAGTTTTCGCTCGGTATGAGAAAGCGCCACCACGAGCCACGCAAAGCGGGCACGCCGGATACTTGTTGCCGCCCTGGCCGCAGGCCTTTCTCCCGCGCTCTTTTTATTCCCCGACAAAAAAAATTATAGCGATATCAGCCCTGAAAAAGGCATCAAAAAAGTTTACCCGCATCTATCCCGGAAATTTTCGCCATTTAGGCACGGATTCTGCAGTGTAAAGGCCGGAGGTACCTGATGGATACCGGTCTGGGAACTGCCTGCAACGGATTCCGGAAAGCGGAATCCCCCGAGTTTGCCCTCGGGGAAAATCTGGAGAGGGTGGCTGAACGCCTGCTCAAAGCGCCAGGAAGGTACGGGTTTGCTTCGGAAGACGATGCCGCCGACGCGTTGCTGAAAAACTGGAAAAAACTGGCCGGGGCCATGGAGGTCGCGAAACGGGATTCAGGAAACCGGGATAAAAGCGGCGAAATCGGACCCTATATCGATACCTGCCTCCGCTGGCTGGCCAAGACAGAGAGGCGTGACCGGAAACGCAGGGAGGATCGGGAGTCCGCGAGCGGATGCGGCGAAGAATGGGGTCTTCATGAAACGAAATTCGAATGGGAAAGCGAAAGCGAGTACGAACGTGAGTGCGAAACCAGTTCCAACGCCATGTTCACCCGCTTCGGAAAGAACGGACTTGCCGATATCCCGGCCAAATGTTTTTTGGCGTCGCTGGATACCGAATCCCGCAGGATTCTTTTCCTCTTTCTGAAATGCGCGGGCGAAGCCGATGACGGATTGGCGTTTCGCGTAGCCAGAAGGACGGGTGTCCCTTTCCCCTGGCTGGTGGCGATGGCGGAACGCGCCCGGTGCCATCTCGAACCCGAACGGGCCCGCATTGAACATCTCAATGCATCCGCAAACGCGGTCTGGCTCAGAATGCGCATAGCCGAAAAACGGATCGCGGAAGAACCGGATATCAAGCGCAGAGGCGAAATTGGAGCGAAACTGGCCAGGGACAGACAGAGGTATGAACGGCTTGCCGGGCAAAGGGCGCGCATCAGGCTGGTCGTGCCCAACTCGGTCGTGGCGAAATTGCTGGCCGTCCCCAAAGGTACGGTGGATTCGGGCATATACTATCTGCGTGCCTCGAAGTCCTTGCCCCGCGACATCGCCTGCGGATAATCTTCGTCCATGGATATTCTCGTAGCCACCGCCAACATGCATAAGTTACGCGAACTCGCCGGTTTGTTGCCCGGCCACAGCCTTCGAACGCCTGCGCAGGTGGGATTCCCCGATTTCGACGTAGAAGAGGACGGCGAAACTTTTTCCCAGAATGCTCTGAAAAAAGCCTTCTCACTGTTCGAATTGACGGGCTTGCCTTCCCTGGCGGACGATTCCGGCCTTGCCGTCCGGGCAATGTCGGGCGGTCCCGGTGTACGTTCGGCGCGCTACGGTTCGCCCGATGGCCGCACCCCTCTGGCCAGCGCCGAACGGAATGCCCTCCTGCTCCGCGAGATGGAAGCTGTAGCCGATCGCCGTTGTGCTTTCGTATGCTGCCTGGCTCTGGTATTCGATCATGAACGCTATGTGACAGTGCAGGAGACCTGCCCGGGACTCCTGCTCGAATCGCCGAGGGGCGAAAACGGTTTCGGGTACGATCCCGTCGTCTATCTTCCGGAACTGGAAAAAACAGTGGCGGAATTGTCGCCCGCTGAAAAGAATATCGTCTCCCATCGGGGCAGGGCGGCGGCCTTGTTGCGCAAGCTTCTGGACTGAAAAACCGCGCCGATAAAAAGTGCCGATGAGGCGTTTTCAAAAGTCTTTTGACTTTTGAAAACGCTACCAAAACTTGCGGCCTTTGCACACGGTTTTGTAAAAACCGAGCAAATGCGAGCCAATTTCAAAAGCAACCGACTTTTGAAATTGGCTCCGATGCCATCCCTATAATTAAGGGAGAAACCGGGAGGGTCTTGAAACTGGCTCCGGGCGATAAAAAAACCGCCCCACAACGGGGCGGTTTTTCATGGTCGCCGATGCGCGCAAGGCGGGCGTCGCGACGAAACTTCCGGAGCTTATTTCTGCTCCGTCGCTTTGATACCGTACTTGCGGTTGAAGCGCTCGATGCGCCCCGCGGTGTCCACGAGCTTCTGCTTGCCGGTAAAGAAAGGGTGGCAGGCCGAGCAAATTTCGACCTGGATGTTCTTTACCGTCGAACGGGTCTCGATGACATTGCCGCAGGCGCAGGTGATAGTCGTGAGTTCGTACTTGGGATGGATCCCGGCTTTCATATCGACTCCTTCACTTGCCCTGCCGTCCTGCATGCCTGAAAACCGGCCATGATGACGGCGATTGTTCACGTTTCCCGAAACCTTCCCGAAGGAAGATCCCTTTCCGCATCCGAACCGCGCCTTTACACGGGCGTGTTCATGGAGCGGAGGAACGCGTCATTATTCTTGGATTTCGTCATCTTGTCAATCAGCAGGTCGATGATCTCGACATCGTCCATCGGGTTGATCACCTTGCGCAGAACCCAGATTTTCTGCAGTTCTTCTTCGGTCAGAAGGAGTTCTTCCTTGCGCGTTCCCGATTTTTTGATGTTGATGGCAGGGAAGGTGCGGCGGTCGGAGAGGCGGCGGTCGAGGTTGATCTCCATGTTGCCGGGGCCCTTGAATTCTTCGAAAATGACCTCATCCATGCGGCTTCCCGTGTCGATCAAGGCCGTCGCGATTATCGTGAGAGAGCCGCCCTGTTCGATGTTGCGTGCCGCGCCGAAGAAGCGTTTGGGCTTGTGCAGGGCATTGGAATCGACACCGCCTGAAAGGATCTTGCCAGAAGTAGGCACGGTCTGGTTGTAGGCGCGTGCAAGGCGCGTTATCGAATCGAGCAGGATGACTACGTCCTTGCCGTGTTCCACGAGGCGCTTGGCCTTTTCCAGCACCATTTCCGCGACCTGCACATGGCGTGTCGCCTGTTCGTCGAAGGTCGAGGAAATGACCTCGGCCTTGACGGTGCGTTCCATGTCGGTGACTTCCTCCGGGCGTTCGTCGATGAGGAGAACGATGAGATACACCTCGGGGTGATTGGTGGTAATGGCGTTGGCGATTTTCTGGAGGAGTATCGTCTTTCCGGTCTTGGGCGGCGATACCACGAGAGCGCGCTGGCCTTTGCCTATGGGGCAGAACAGGTTGATGATGCGCGTCGATATTTCCGTGGTCACCGTCTCCAGATTGAGCTTCTGGTTGGGATAGAGCGGCGTGAGGTTTTCGAAGGGAATCCGGTTCTGCGCCACGGCGGGTTCGTCGAAGTTTACCTGCTCGACCCTGAGCATGGCGAAGAAACGCTCGCCTTCCTTGGGACTGCGGATCTGGCCGTAGACGGTATCGCCCGTTTTAAGGTTGAAAAGCCGGATCTGCGAAGGCGAAATGTAGATGTCGTCCGTGCCGGGAAGATAGGAATTCTGGGGCGAGCGCAGGAAGCCGTAGCCGTCGGGCAGTATCTCGAGCGAACCGTAGGCGTAGATGATTCCGCCACGCTCGGTATGGGCTTTCAGAATGTAGAAGATGAGTTCCTGCTTCTTGAAGGAAATCATCTCTTCATGGTTGATGCCGTATTTTACGCCCAGGTCGCGGAGTTCCTTCAAACCTATCTCGGTGAGATCATTGATGGAAACGCGGGAACGGGCATCCTGATATTCAGTGCGCCCGGCGGTTTCGGGCGCTTTGTCGGAAGGCTGCTGCGGACGGTCCAGGTTTTCCTGGCGGCGAACGAAACCGGCCGCCTGGTCCCTTTCCTCGCTTCGTCCGTTTCCCATGGGGTAGCCATTATATGTATAACCGTTTCCGTTGGCCGGGCCGTTTGGTTTGATTTCGGCGGAAGGCTTTTCCTCGGTCTGAACCGGCTGGCTGTGCATGAAAGGCTGCGCCGGCCCGTGATACGCCGCATTCGGCCGGGGAGAGGGCATGGGCGCCTTTTTCTTGAGCCGGATGCGCGCCGGAGTGCGCATTTCTCCTTCGTTCCTCGTGGCGGACACCTCTTCACGTTCCTCATCCGGGCGCAGCGCAAAAAGCGATTCTTCTTCGGTACCGATATCGTCGATCCGCAGATCGTCGGTTCGATTTTTCGACGATTCGCCTTCGATAAATTCGCCTTTGGTGAATTCACCTTCTTCGACGGCCAGGGGAGAACTCTCCTGGGCCGAAACGGCGGGCGAATTTTCGGACGACTCCATGCCGTAGGGCAATGGTGTATCAGCCTCCACCTGTAATGAGCCGGAAAGGGTGTCGGCTTTTCTGAGAATTGTCCTGGGTTTTCGGATCATCGCCATGCAGTATCTCCGTAAAAAATGTCCGGATATCCGATTCACACGGAAAGGCCCTCTCGGGCTTTAGTTCCGTTCTATGGATTTGTCGTAGGATTCGTTACGATGCGCAGGTCTTCGGAGGGGAAGATATCCGGACCTTCGCGGGGAAGGGCGCACAGGCCTCGCTCCCCCGACGTCTTCCGCATAAGGCCGGATGACGTACTGGAATGACTATAGACCTGCGGATTCGCTCTGTCAATCGCCGTTTCATCGCGAAGACATGATGAGTTCGCCCTCGCAGCGGGCTCCGTCTTCGATTCGTACCGAATTTGCCGTGATATCTCCCTTTACGGTAGCGGTTCTCGCGAGTTCCACCGAAGATTCGGCTTCGATATTTCCGGAAAGCCCTCCCGCGATGGAAGCCGAAGCAACCTTGAAGGGACCGCCTGCGCACTCGGCGCCGCGTTCGACGCGAAGGAAACCCGTGGCGATGATCCGGCCGGCGAAGCGACCCCGGATGCAGAGCGAATCCGAAAACTCGAGCGTCCCTTCGAGCACCGTTTCCGGACCGAGAACGGTACCGAAAAGTAGTGGTTTCTTTTTGCGACCGAAACGGGACATGCGGCGGCTCACGACGCCGAGATATTTTTATACGGCTTTTTCAAGGCAGGCAGCGCAGTGTCGCCTTTCTTGAGGTTTTCAGCCTCATTCTTGAGAGGCTCGATCACCGCGTTCAGCTCGTCGAGCTGTGCCAGCGCCTGGGCTAATTCCTTTCTGGTATGATCGACAAAAGGTCCGGCGGTACCGCATTCCGGAAGCAGACCGGAAGCTTCTGCGGTGAGTTTCTCAAGCGTATTGCCCAGGGTTTTTACGAAAAAAAGAACGCGATCAGCGATTTCTTCGGAGAGCCGGATCCGTTCTTCACGACGTTCGATCTGACCGACAAGTTCGCGCGTGCGCAGGAGAGCCCGGATGCGGGCGAGCACTTCGCTAAAATTGAAGGGTTTCGTGATGTAATCGTCGGCACCCAGTTCGAGGCCTTCGACTTTGTCTTTGACATCGTCCATCGCCGAAAACATGACTATGGGAATATCGGCGATATCGCGAAAGTTTTCGCCGGAGCGGATGGCGCGGGTAAGTTCCCAGCCGGAGACCTTGGGCAGGACATTGTCGAGCAAAATGAGGTCGGGCTTCCATCGGGCAAGAAGATCGAGCGCTTCCGCGCCGTCCCTGGCGGTCTTGGTTTCGAAGCCGAGATTGCCGAGCATGACTTCGAAGAACTCCAGCGTCATGGCTTCATCGTCGGCGATGAGGATTTTTTTCCTTGAATCGTTACTGTTCATGGAACTCTCCATATCGCCCTAAAGGGGGGCCGGCCGGAACCCATTCGCTGCATCATTGTCCCATGAGGACCCGGCCTTGTCAACAAAAAGGGCGGGCAGGGAAGTACTCCCGACCCGCCTCTCGTCCCGCTTTGCAGCCGGAGCATCATTCGGCGAACTTGTCGCCCTGGGTTTGTGTCTTTCGCGTGCGAAAATCTGTCTTTCGCGTTCGAAAGCCGGAAGCCCGTCAGTCCTCGTCGGAGATCTTGGCCTTCGAGTGGCCGATAAGCTGAGGATCGAGTCCCCATGCGGATTTTTTGAGCTCCCGTCCCGGCCTGAAACCGGCAACGCCATGATCCTCGACGGACACGATTTCACCAGTCTTGGGATTGCGAGCTCTCGACCTTCCCTTTCTGAGTTTTACCTCGAAAGTGCCGAAGCCTCTGAGCTCGACGGTTTTGCCGCCCAAAATGGCGGTTTTGATCTCTTCGAACAGAGTGTCGATGAGTGCGTGGATTTCCTTGCGGTTCGTCTTGCTGGTGGCCGGAAGAGAACCGTACAGTGCTTCGATCAGTTCGGCTTTTGTCACCTTGCCAGCCATTCTGCTTTCACTCCCGAAGTGGAAAATGCCGGCTTCAGTTTCAGCCGGCTCTGAGTGTCGGAGGTTCCGCGCACACTGGCGCGGATATGCCGCCGATCGACCTCGTATGGATATGTCTTCAGGCACCGAGCCTGTTGACGAGTCTCTGCATGCGGGATTTCTTGCGGGCGGCCGCGTTTTTCTTGACAATGCCCTTGCGCGCGGCGGTGTCGATCCTCTTGATCATGTCCTGCAGGGCGGTTTCGGCTGTGGCCTTGTCGTTGCCCTGTGCCGCGCTCAACACTTTTTTTGCGGAGCTGCGGATGGCACTCTTGGCGCTCTTGTTCTGGATGCGACGCTTTTCATTCTGCCTCTGACGCTTTTCTGCGGATAGATTCTTCGTGCTCAAGGGAAATCCTCCCGTATGACATTGCCCGGACCGGTACCGCCGGGGTCGCTTTCCGTATCGACGTAGAAAACTAGCAGACAGTCAGCCGTATTGTCAATATGTGCGGACCTTCTTCACGTTCCTGACTTTCCGTAGTATAAGGAATTACTGGGGAAATCGAATGCTGAACGCCTTTATCGTCGGTATCATAGTAGCTGGATTCGTCTGGTGGGACTTCCTGCTTGTGTTTTCATTCGCCTTCAAAAGTAAAAAAGCCGCCATCCGGGATTGCCTTCGATTCGAGGCAAAGGCGCTCCATCTGATATCGGCCGCTTTTTTCGCATACCGGGGCGGCTTCAGGCTGCATATCCAGAATCGTGTCGCCGAACCGCTTCCCGACCGCTTTCTCATCATCGCAAACCATCAGAGCATTCTTGATATCGTCATGATAATGGACAACATGCCCGTCAAGGCCAGGGCCCGTTTTGTGGCGAAAATGGAATTGAGCTATGGAGTACCGCTCATTTCGACACTGTTGCGGCGGCTGGGCCACGCGCTCGTGCGGAGAAAAGGCGATCCCCTCCAGGCCATGCGGGCTGTGGAAAAGTTCGCGCACCGCTGCAAAGCGGACGGTAATTGCCCGGCGATATTCCCCGAAGGCACAAGATCGCGCACCGGCGAGCTCGGCACCTTCCATTCCGCCGGCGTTCGAAAAATTCTGGAAGTGGAAAAACTTCCCATTCTGGTCATCGCCGTCGACGGAGGCTGGAGGGTTGCAAGTCTGAAGGATTTCTTCAGAAAATTCGGAACGACGCCCTATTATATGCGCTATGTTGCCCTTTTGCCGGCGCCGCAGGACAAAAGGCAGACACTCGAAGCAATCGAGGAGTCACGTACACTGATAGCTTCAGCTCTTGCGGACTTACGAAAAAATTATCCTTGACCGGCGAGCTTGGCGCCGAAAAGCGACATTCCTGACGTTTATACATCGAAGGGGCCGACCAAGAAGAAATTCTTGGCCGGCCCCTTCGTTCCGTACGATCTATTAATCAGTTGAAGTCGCTGGGGCGGCGCTCTGTCCGCTTGCACTTTTCGCACTCGGCGACATTGTGAATCTTGCCGTTTTCGAAAAGGGTTTTCATCTTCACTTCACCGCCGCAGGGGCAGAAGAAGCGATGAGTAGTGCTCGACGTACGGGAGTTCTTGGATATCTGTGCCATGGCTCGCTCCTTGGATTCCGCGTAAAGATATATGAGCCGACGCCGCCTTGTCAATCTTCCGGCGCGGAGCCGCAAGTGACAGTACGCAAAAAAAATGGCCGCCGGGTAAGGAGGAGTACCCGGCGGCCAGGCGCGATGGAGAAACATGAAGAGGCGAATCGTCTGTCGCCCTGCACTATGAATAATACTTGAAGAATCGTTCGGTTACAAATCAGCGTGGGCTTTTTTTGAATATTTCGCGAATCTTTGCGACAATGTTGCGGAAAATGTCGCCCGGACGGCTTGAACCTTTTGCTTGGTCGAGTTGGCCATGCAGGTCACGTGCCGCGTCCCCCACACCGAAGTCGATGCCGTATTTCTTTTTTAATTGATCCCAATGTCCTACCAGGAAAAGATATAAGTCGGACGCCGTCCTGCCGGCAAAATGGGAAAGAAGCCCTTCTTCCCGGATGGCGAGTACGACGGGACCATATACTTCTTCATGCCAGGACCAGAGGGCCTCATCGAATCCGATCTCGTCTTTCCTGTTCTGATTGATGAAGTATTTATGTACGCGGATGTGCTCCTCGATGAGGTCGTAGCGGCCGGGTTCGGTGAAATCGAGGCCGGCATCGCCCGTGATGCGCAGATAATCCGTTCGTTCGTAGAAACGTTTTTTTTCGAAGGCGACCACCGCCGCCTTGAGCGCATCGAAGTCCATGCCGGGACTGATGTCCACCGTGGAATCGAGTTGGGTGACTTCGGCGTCGATTTCTTCCTGACCCCTGAGCCGCCCGACCGAAATGCGATGATTGCCGTCGCGCACAAAATAGACCCCCCCGAGAGCGTAGAGCTGGACTGGGGGCAGGACTACATCCTTGTAGTGAGCCGAGTCGATGCTGGTCCAGCGACGCCTGAGATGTTCCTTGCGCGGCAGAAAATGGCGGTCGAAATCCCTGTAACGTCCCTCGCTTCCGATCACTTTGTCCAGCGGGACGGTTTTCATCCCTGCGTAGCGCTCGCCGGATGGTTTGACCAGGTTTTTTACCTCATCGAACGAGAGCAGGTTGTCGTGTGTGAGCGTGAGGAAGGACGCCACACGGGAAAGGAGCTCTTTCGTGCGCGCCTTGCCGAAATCGCTTTCCGCCATCTCCGAATACCAGTCGCCCATCAGCTTCTCCCTCCGGTTTCGATGACTTTGTGGCCGTATACATTTATGACTGTCGTACTGCCCATTTGCGTTTCCCTCGCGGTCTGAAGGTCGTACAGGTGCACATGCCCGTGCACGAAATAGGCGGGTGCGGCGGCGCGGATCAGCCAGCGGAATGAAGAAAATCCGCGATGGGGGAGGTCGGGTCCGTCATGGATGCCACATGGAGGAGAGTGGGCCAGAATTATGTCGACGCCTCTGCCCGTAAAAAGCCGTCGCACCAGAAGACCGGGGAGCATCAACGCGATTCTCCATGACATGGAAAATTGACTGAATTGATTGGGCCCGGAATTGTACCGCATCGACCCGGGTATACCGAGAATCCTCAAACCCGATTCTTTTTTTACTTTGAAAGCGATGCGCCCGGTCATGGCGCGCGAATCATGGATTTCGAGCGCATTGAAATTCGAAACCCTGGCTGCGGCCGAAAGGCCGGGCTCCGCGTCATGATTGCCCGCGACTGAAACGATCGGCCTGTTCAGCATCGACGTGATATAACCGAGATACTCGTCGGGCAAGTCCCCGGCCGAAAGGACGAGATCGACGTCGCCGAACCTTTCCCGGATTCGCGGAGAATACACGAGAAGATCCACTTCATCGGCGACACACAGGATTTTTACCGTGTCCGGCCTGTGTTTCATCCGGTAATCCTGCCCACCATACGGTACAGCCTCTCCCTGTCTATCCGTATCCAGATCGGTCGACCGTGGGGGCAACGGGCGACGGGCAGTTCAAGCGCCCGCCTGAAAAGATCACAGGCGGCCGCCGGATCGAGTTCGTCGCCATCTTTGACCGCGGCACGGCAGGCGATGGTGGCGATGATCCTGTCGCCGGGAATACCGCCGCCCCCCTCCAGGATTTCGGCGAGCGCCGTGACGGCTTTTTCGCCTAGAATGGAAGGTACGCCTGTCACTATCCAACGGTCGGACTGCTTTTCGATACGGTAGCCCGCTTCGCGCAGCTGGACACTCGATAACGCGAGTCCCGATTCGGCATCGGCGCCGAGTTCGTCGAGCACCAGAGGAACGAGCAGAGGCTGTTCCGCGGAACCTTTTTCCTTGAGCCCGTCATAGAGGATGCGTTCGTGGGCCGCATGTTGGTCGAGGATGTATAGAATTTCATCCATTTCAAAGAGAAGAAAGGGACCGAACGCATGGCCGAGATAGCGGAATCCCTCTTTTACCCGAACCGATGGGGGATGCGCCGAAGCGTCCGCGAGAGCGGCGAGCGCTTCGTTCGAATGGCGGATTCCGTTCGGGTCGCGGATAGTTCCTTCCCGGAATTCCGGGAACCGGGAAGCGGAGTACCGGAACTCCGGCGGGGAAGGCATTTCGCGGACTTCCGATATTCCGGAGAACTCGGCTGCGGGCTCGATCGGGGGATCGCCGAAATCGCTTCCGCCGTAGCCCGCGCTTGAAGCGAGCGCGTCGCGGAGACCAGCGAACAGGGCCGATTTTATTTTGTCGAGATATTTGAGGCGGACTTCCCGCTTGGCCGGATGGATATTGAAATCCGCCTGGGAGGGATCGACTTCGGCGAAAAGGAAAACGCAGGGTTTCATGCCGCCCGGCAACCAGGGTGAGTATGCGTATTCCAGCATGCTCATCAAACCCCATTCCGGTACTTTCCGCCGGTTGACGAAAACCTGGACCAGGCGGCGGTCGCGGCGGTGAAAGGACGGATCGGCATACAGTACGAGACAGGAAAAGCCTTCCCCTGCAATTTCGGTACGTGAAAGCCGGCCGAAAGGAATTTCGGGGTGGAGGGCTGCGATGCGGCGCTCGGGCTCGGTCGCCGGATACGATTCGTTCTGTTCTCCCGATTGCCAGCGGAAAGAAATCGAAGGATGCGAAGCCGCCCGCTCTGCGAAGACCTGCCTGCAGAGAGAGGCTTCGGATTGGGGGCGTTTCAGGAACTGGCGGCGCGCCGGATATCGTTCGAACAGCGCCGATACGGTCACGGTGGTACCCCGGCGCGCCGCGGCCGGCTCCACGACCGCCTCCGTTCCCGGGTTTGCCCTCAGCCGCCAGCCTGAATCGGCATTTTCCGTGCAAGTGAGAATTTCGAGCCGGGCTGCCGACGCTATCGAAGCCAGGGCTTCGCCCCTGAATCCGAGAGTTCGCGCGCGCAGAAGATCGTCCGCGCACTCGATCTTGCTTGTGGCGTGTTCCCGGACCGAAAGACGCAAATCCTCGGCCGACATGCCGCAGCCGTCATCGCTCACCGAAATGAGGCCTATGCCTCCCGATTCGATCCGGACCGAAATGTCCTTCGCTCCAGAGTCGATCGCATTGTCGAGGAGTTCGCGCAAGGCGGAAGCGGGACGGTCTATTACTTCGCCCGCGGCGATCAGCCTCGCCGTTTCGGGCGAAAGGATATGTATCAGCGCCATAGTTCATATATACCAAGGCCGGAGGGTAAAAAGAAAGACCGGGCCTTCCATTGTGGAGGCGATGCGCGTCCGCAATGGAAGGCCCGGTCTGCCGGAAAAGGTCCGGCGAACCCGATTTCAGAAGCTGAATCTCGTCTCGATCGTAATGCTCGGCTGGATTTCCGGAACGCCTGAAGCGGTGTAGATCACATTCCCGTCCCCGTCGCGTGCGGGGACCGTCTGGAACAGCGCCGCCAGGAGCAGATTTGGTGAACCGGGCACCGGCATCACGATTTCGCCGCCGAACACGGAATCGGCGTCGAAGAACTTGAAGCTTCCGTCCGTTATGGAGCCGACGAGACGCCGCTTGTCGTAGGTAATGGCTCCCGAAACGTTCACGACGGGAATGAGACCGTTCTTGACTATGAGCCGGGCATGGAATTCGTCATCCGCGTCGACCAACGGATCGAAGCCAGGATCAAGGGACCAGGGCCACATGTATCCGGCGGCCAGGACGAGCTTTTCCTTGAAAAGATTGAAGGCCGCTTCGCCGTACACGCCCATGACCGCAGGAGCCGTCGAAATGGCGGTACTTCCGTCCAGATAGCCCACATAGTCGTTCACGTAGCCCGCACGCATGCGGTCGTACGTCGAATCGAAGAAAGAAGGCCTGAAAATGCCCGTGAAATAGCGGTATTCGAGACGCCAGTCGATGAAGAGAACATTGCCCGTGAAGCCCGTCGCGGCTCCCCAGTTGTGCAGGGAACCGTCCCAGAGCAGGTCTGTCCTGAGCCCCGCTTCGACGGTCGGAGTGCCGACATTCCAGCTGGTGAAAGAATCCTTGACGTACGGCACGGTCACCGCCGCGTCGGCGAATGCCCGAATGCCGAATACGGCGTTGGAAGGAATTATCGGCAGATCGAGATCCAGGCCGCTGCCCATGAACATGACATTGCCGCTCGCTGCCGCCCATTCGGCGGGCAACTCCGCCGTGGGATTCGTGTCCACGACGCCGGAAAGGCCGACTGCCAGCTTGAATCCCTTGATCGGGCGCACATAGAACCTTGCGCCGTACAGATCCGGTACCGGCAGATCGTTGACCAGGGCTTCGAATCCCGCCGGGCCGAAATCATAGCCGAGATTGACGCCCGTGCGCCTGATGGCGGGGAATTCGGTGTCGTTGCGGTAGTCCCGCATTATGAGACCGTGGCCGATGGTAAGCCCTTTCAGATTGCCGACCTTGACGAAGAACTTGTCTTCGAGCTGTTGGCCGTATTCGATATACCTGATCTTGAGAATGAGGTCAGAGGTCAAATCGAGCAGGGCGGCGGGCACATCACTGTTCCACTTCGAACCGCCGAAATCCCATTCATTGTTGCCGCCCGGCGCATACCAGGTCGAGGGACTGAAAAGATCGTCCTGATAGATTACGGGGAAATACAGCCCCATCTTCAGGCGGCCCATCCTGACTTCGGGCGCGAGCACGACTTTTGAATATCCGGTTCCGTCGATGGTGACGGAGCCGATTTCCATGGACATGGAGTCGCGAAGCCACCCCATGATGCCCGCGCCGCCTCCCTGAGCGAAGACCCTGCCCGGGAGAGCCAGCAATATGGCGAACAGAAGCACCGCGGATTTACGTGTCATGCAATACCTCCCCTGCAGCATCAGAATTCGACCGAAGCCGTGAGGCTGGAACTCACGTCGAAGTCTCCGAGATTGGGATCCCACATATACGTGTAGGCCAGCGTGAGCATCGTCGCTCCGGTCTTGTAATTGACCGCGAGCCCGATGACCGCATCTTCCGGATCCACCAGATCGGAGAAGAAAGGCGCTTTCTTTCCGATGAAGTATTTTTCGTATCCCGCGGCCAGGGAAATGCCTCCGATCATGCCTTCATCCAGAACGAGCGTTCCCTTGAGGTGTGGATATGCCGCCTGGTTTTCATTGCCCGGCGCGGCGGGAATGGCAGTGAAGGGACCGTCGAGCGTGGCGCCGAAACGCAGTTTTTCCCTGAAAAGATCGAAGCCGAGGCTTGCGAGCCAGCCGGGCGTCCAGGCTCCGGGAACCGTGGTCATCATCGTTTCGAATCTGTCGGCCCGATACAGGTCGTAATTCGCGTCGAAATAGGTCGGAATGAAACCGTCCTGGAAATAGCGGATCTGCGCTCCGTAGTCGACGAAGCTGAAGAGCTTTCCGTTGACGCCTACCGCAGCGCCCATGGCCTCGGAAGGTTCGCGCGCGCCTTCGACGAAAGCCGTCAGGGAGGCGGCCCTGGAGGCGAAAATGGGGACGGTGACGTCCGCGCCGAGCACGTAAATCAGCTCGGTCGCCGGATAATTCACCAGATCGGCGGAGGGCACGTAAAGCAAAGGATCGCGATCGACGACACCCGTCAGCCCGACCTGCATCGATTTCAGTATCGGCACCTGGGTGAACGCGAGCGGACGCACATAAATCCGTCCGCCGACTACGTCGAACCGGGCGAGATTGCCCGTGAGGGCTTCGAATCCGGCATAGGGAAACTTGAACAGGGCGCCGTCCAGTCCGGTCTGCAGGCCGAAAAGCCTTTGGTCCGGCATGAACCGCATGTTCGAATAGTCGTTGACGATAAAACCGTTTCCGAGGGTGAAGTCGGAAATCGAACCGAGTTTGATGAAAAATGGGTCTATACCGCGGAGGCCGTAACGGACATACAGGAGTTTGGGCAGATAGACATCGAATACAGTCTGGCCGCCTGAAGGAATCCAGTCCGGTTCATAGATTTCGATGGCATCGCCCGTAGGCGGATAAAATCTGAAGCGAAAGGTAAGGTCGAGTCCGATGCCGAATTTTCCGATCGAAAAATCGGGCTCGAAGCCGAGCTTGGTCCAGCTCTCCATCGCGCCGAGCGCACCCGTCGGCAGAAGGTCGGATCCAAGGTTGAGTCCGGCACCGAAAGCCGGACTTGAGGAATCGCCCGCGTCCTGTGCAAACGCGGCTGCGGCCAGGAAAAGGATCAGGAACAATGCGCACCAACGTTTCGTCAAGGGAAACCTCCTTACCCCGAGCGTCGCGGCGGTTTCGACGCACCAATCGTTCGTCAGGCGCCCTGAATCCCGCCGGGCGCGGATTGTCGATCCTTTCGCTCCAGTATACTTCCCTATCGGTTGAAATGCACGCATTTTTCAACGTCGATACCGCTATGGACGAAACAACAGGCCTTGTATAGGCTTGAATGTGTACCCTTGTGTGTACCACGGAAGCTGAGGAGCGGAATATGGATTTTTTTACGCGTCTTGAGTCGGCCGTACGTGATAAAGGCAGTAATCTATGCATAGGGCTCGATCCGCGTCCGGCCGCCGCAGGCGGCGCGGCGCTTTCTCCTGCCGACGCCGCACGGGAAGCTTTCGAGGAAAACCGTCGGCTGATAGAAGCGACGCTTCCTTATGCGGCATGTTACAAGCCCAACATCGCTTTTTATGAAGCGCTCGGAGCGCCCGGCATGGAAGCGCTGCGGAAGACCCTCGGCCTGATTCCCGCGGATACTCCCGTGATACTGGACGCCAAGCGCGGCGATATCGATTCGACCGCGAAAGCCTATGCCGAAGCGCTTTTCGGCGGATTCGGCGCCGGTGCCGTTACGTTGAGCCCCTACATGGGACGCGATTCCGTGGATCCCTTCCTGGCATGGGAAGACAGGGGCGTATTCCTGCTCTGCCGGACGAGCAATCCGGGCGCGGGAGTTTTTCAGGACCTCGAGGTGGACGGCGAAGCCCTGTATCTGAGGGTCGCCAGAGAGTGCAGCGCTTGGTCTTCAAGGGTCGGACTCGTCGTGGCCGGTAACGATCCCGAAGCCTTGGCTGCCGTGCGCGCCGCCGCGCCCGATGCCTGGTTCCTTTCTCCCGGCATTGGTGCGCAGGGAGGAAGGGCGGACGAAGCCTTCCGGGCGGGCGCCCGCGCCGACGGCTCCGGCATCCTCGTAGTGGCGGCCAGGTCAGTCTCGGGCGCCGCCGATCCCGGCGCGGCGGCGCGGGACCTGCGCGACGCAATGCGCAAGGCTTCTGTCGCCGCGATGGAAGCCCGCACTGGCCGCGGCGCCGATACGTTGAAAGACCGGTTCATGAAAGCCCTTCTTTCCACAGGCTGTTTCAGACTCGGCAATTTTGTGCTGAAAAGCGGCCTGCACAGCCCCTTCTATATCGATCTGCGGAAGCTGATTTCAGATCCGGAAGCGATGCGCACGGCCGCCGAGGCGTATGCCCGGCTTGCCCGGCCGATCGGGTTCGACCGCCTCGCCGGCATCCCTGCCGCAGGTCTTCCTTTGGCCACCGCCGCCGGAATGCGGCTGAACGTTCCGATGCTATGGCCGCGCATGCCCGCCAAGGAGCACGGGACCGGAAACCGTATCGAAGGGGCCTATTCCGCGGGAGAAAAGGTCCTTCTGCTCGACGATCTCATAACGACCGGAGCGAGCAAGCGCGAAGCGATCGATATTCTGCGCGGAGAGGGATTGGTGGTGGAGGATCTGATCGTGCTCGTGGAGCGCGGCAGGCGCGGGAAGGCGGACATGGAAGGAGCCGGCGTCAGACTGCATGCATTCATCCAGGTCAGAGAGCTTTTTGCCGTCTGCGAATCCCTCGGAATGATCGATCCTGCCGGACGCAGGGATCTGGAAGCGTTCGTCGACGCCGAGTGAATCCGGTTCTTCAGCCGGTACGATCTTCACTCGGCGAAATCTTTATTCGAGAAGATCGGCCAGGGTTCGCGAAGACGCAAAGTCCTTGATGACGGATTCCATTCCGGACCAGAAACCGCAGGCCTTGCATTCGGCCCGCTCGACATTTTCTTTTTTGCCGCCATTGCGTGGGCAGTCGCTTTTTGACTGCCTTTCCTTGCCCTTGCTGCAGGAACCTATGGAGAGTCCTTCGCCGGAAGCGGCGAGTACGTCGCTGACGAGTATGCTTTCCACAGGTTTTTCCAGATAGAAACCGCCGCCGGGCCCGCGAACGGCGCCGATTATTCCGGCTTTTCGCAGTTTATGGAAAATCTGCTGCAGAAATTCGGAAGAAATATCTTCTTTCTCCGCGATTTTCTTTATGGCGACGGGACTTTCCGGAGAAGAGGTGGAGGCGAGGGTGATCATTGCGCGAAGCGCATAAAGTCCCTTCATCGTTGTTCGCACGGCATAGCTCCCTGCAGCGTGGGATAGATCGTCAAAATATACTCGTGTAAATATAATCGAACCGCAGGGAATATGACAAGAAAAGAATGTTTTTTGGACGAAAAATATGTCAGATCGGGGGAGGGGTTCCGATGAGCCAGGTCCTGTGAACGCGGCGGTCTCGAAAATCGGGCGGAATCGTCGATTCGGTTATTTCTTTGGCGGGAGACGCGATTTCCTCGGGCTTCCATTTCAGGCGCCGCGAATTGGACGAAAATAATACGACGCCTTCCGCGGCAAGCACCGATTCGCACGCTTTTATGAGCTGGGGCCAATCGCGGTTTACGTCGAAGTCGGCGCTGGCCATGCTCGAATTGGAAAATGTCGGCGGATCAGCAATGATGAGGTCCCATTTCCGGCCAAGGTGCCGCGCTTCGGAGAGAAAAGCCGTGACATCGGATCTGACGAACTCGTATGCGGCGGGATCGAAACCGTTCTGCCTGAAATTGCGTTCCGCCCATGCCAGATATGTATTGGACAGATCGACTGAAGTCACTCTGGGGGCTCCCCCCGATGCCGCGTACACGGAGAAGGAGCCGGTGTAGCAGAAAAGGTTGAGTACGCGCTTCCCCGCGGACCAGGATTTGACCAGAGATCGCGCCGGCCGATGATCGAGGAAAAGGCCGGTGTCCAGGTAGTCCGAAAGGTTGACCAGGAACTTCAGGCCCGATTCGAGTACGACCATTTCCGCGCCTTCCGCGCCGGTCCTGCCGTATTGGTCCAAGCCCTTCATCTTTCTGCGCGTTTTCAGGAATATGCGCGAAGGGTCGATGCCGAGCCGTTCCGACGCGGAGTCCGCCATGGCGCCGAGCCAGCGCACTTCCTCGGAGGGATCCTTGTCGTAGGGCCTTTCGTACAGTGAGATATGGAGGGCGGCCTCGTCCCCGTCGCCATACCGGTCTACGGCGAGAGGTACTTCCGGTATATCGCGGTCGTAGAGGCGCAGGGCATGTATATCTTCGCGCCGCGCCCAGCGCCGCAAGGATTTTTCATTCTTGGCGAGGCGGTTCGAGAAAAATTCGATCTGATGGGCGAGACGGACCGATTCGTCGGAACGATGCGGGCGCTCCTGTCCCGGATCAGGCTTCAGATACTCCGATCCTTCCGGTTCTGTCTCATTACGGAAAGCATCGCATACCCGGAAGAGAGATCTTCTCTCTGCACGAGCACCTCGTCGGGAACCTTGAGCTTGATATTGGTGAAGTTCCAGATCGAGTCGATCCCGGCGCCGACGAGAACGTCGCAGGTAGCCTGGGCGAAAGGTGAGGGTACGGTGAGCAGCGCGATTTCCGCATGAAGGGAAGCCACCATGTCACCGACTTTCCCGATCGGGAAAACCTCGACGCCATGAATACGCTGTCCGACCTTGGACGGGTCCGCATCGAAGGCGGCCACAATGTCGAGTCCGTGGCGCTTGAATTCCTGGTAGCCCATGAGGGCCGATCCGAGGTTGCCCGATCCGACGAGGATGGCTTTGTGGTTCTGGTCCCAGCCTAGATAGCGTTCGATGGCGGCGATGAGTTCCACGACCGGATAGCCTTTTTTGGGCTTTCCGATAATACCGGTAATGGCCAGATCCTTGCGTACCTGGATCGGCTCGAGATTGAGTTCCTGCGCGATTACAGTGCCGGAAATGAAAGGATCGCCGTTCCTCTGCGACTGTCGGATAATGTGCAAATATGAGGGAAGCCTGCGAACCGAGGGGGCGAAGGAGACTTTGGGCTTGTTTGCCATGATTACTCCATAGCAATTCGAATATACTGGAGTCGGGAAAAAGTCAATAAAAAAAGGACTCCGGGGAAAAAGGAGGTAAACCCCGGAGTCCGTGCACAGCCAGAACGGACCGCAATACCGTTCCCGGCGGAACGAACGGTCCATCCATGGAATAAAAATACAGACTGTCGGAATAATATGCAATAGTCCCGATTCTGTCCGAGCGGGGAATGGCCTAATCCCACCAAACCCTCGCGCTGAAATCGGGTTTGATGACCGATCCGGCATGTCTGATCGAGCAGGCGGTCCTTGTTTGGGCGAAAAGGGGGCCGAGTTTCGCGGCAAACAGGGACAGTGTTCTTCCGCCCGCAACATCCTCGTCGTACAGGAGCGCTCTCCTTTCCCTGAAAGGATAGAGCCATGATTCGTCAGAGATGGCCACTATAGGTTCTTCGTCGTTGCGTTTGAACATCGACAGGCGGATGAAGTAAAGGGGTTTTGCCGTCAGTTCGGCCAGAAGGAGCCCGGCGGCGATCGAACCGTGCGCCGCTGCCACGATGATGTCCGGTTCCCATTCGGCGCGCAATCTGTCCGCAAGGCGTTCGAGCAGGGCAGGATTCGAGCCCCGCCATGTGTACGTATCGCGTATGCCGGTGAAAACGAAACCCTTGACCGCCCGGGGCAGCGCCGCGAGAAAGTCGTCCACTGCCTCCTGAAAATGCGGATCGAGCCTGAGCGCGGAACGCGCGAGGTCGATCGACCGATGGTAGAGTCTGTTGGCCAGCTCGATTTCCGGCAGTTCGTGGTCGATGTTATAGCGCCTCGCCTCTTTGAGTTCATAATACACCGTGGGATGCAGGGGGAGGCCGTGCTCGACGCAAATTTTGTAATTGAGCATGACGTTGACGATTCCGGGCGCGCGGGTGTACAGGAGAACGGCTTCGGCAATTTCGGCCGCGCCGGCGCGCCCGGCGGTTTCGGCCGCGATGAGCGCCGCGACGCTCCCTGCGATCGAGCGCAAAAGCTCGCCATAGGGGAGGGCGAATTCCATGGATTCCGGCGCTTCGTTCCAGTCGAGCCCGTCAAGGAAGCGAATGATCATCGGAGGCGAGTGTAGTGCCGGATCCGGTGCGGGACAAGCATTGCGCGACATGGGCTTTCCATACATAATTCAAACCCTATGTTGAGCATCAGCATCGACGGCAAACGGCTGTCGGTTCCCGAAGGTAGCACGATACTGGATGCGGCGCGCGGCGCGGGCATTTCCATTCCGACACTCTGCCATATCGACGGACTCGAAAAATACGGGGGATGCAGACTCTGCATGGTCGAAGTGGAGGGATCCCGCTCTGGCGTACAGGCGGCCTGCACCACTCCCGTTTTCGAGGGCATGGTTGTGCACAGTTCCTCGCCGGAGGTAATCGACCTGCGCAAGTCGGTGCTCTCCATGATCCTGGCCGAGCATCCCGCCGACTGCTTCAACTGCAAAAAAATGGGCGAGTGCAGGTTGCACGAATACTGTGCCGAATATGGCCTGGTCAAAATCGAAACCGGGCTTGAAAAGACGAACTTCCCTCCCGACGTTTCCAATCCCTTTTTCAGTCTGGACCGCAACAAGTGCATCCTTTGCGGCAAGTGCGTGCGCACCTGTGAAAGCCTCCAATGCTCCGATGTACTGTGTTTTGCCGGGCGCGGCAGAAGCGCCCGCATTTCGCCCGCTTTCGATCTTCCGATGGGCAAGTCCGAATGCGTGAGCTGCGGCAACTGTGTCGCCGCCTGTCCTGTCGGGGCGCTTCTGCCGCGCGACAGGGCTTTCCCCGGTGCGCAGTATGTCCGGAAAGTGAAGAGCGTCTGTCCCTATTGCGGTGTCGGTTGCAGGATCGAGCTTCTCCTGAAGGGAAACCGCATCGTAGGCGTGAAGGGTGACCAGGACGGAGTGAACGAAGGGCTTCTCTGCGTCAAAGGTCGTTTCGCCTACGGTTTCGTCGGTCATCCCGACCGGTTGACCATGCCATTGTTGCGCAAGGATGGAGTGCTGGTCGAGGTGGAGTGGGAAGAGGCTTTCGAAGCGATGCTTTCGGCCCTGAAGCGCACTGTCGCAGGATCGGGGCCGGACGCGGCGGCCGGGCTTTCTTCCGCACGCTGTACCAACGAGGAAAACTATCTTTTCCAGAAGTTTTTCAGAGCCGCCGTAGGCACCAACAATGTCGACCACTGCGCACGCCTGTGTCACGCATCCACGGTCGCGGGGCTCGCCAGAAGCTTGGGTTCGGGAGCCATGACGAATTCCATTCCGGAAATTCTCGATCATGATGTGATTTTCGTGACCGGCTCCAATACGACCGAAACACATCCCATAATAGGTGCCCGCATCAAGAGGGCGGTAAATTTGGGCGCACGTCTCATCGTGGCCGATCCCCGCGCCATCGAACTCGCCGACCGGGCCGAAGTTTTTATCAGGCTCAGTCCGGGAAGCAATGTGGCGCTCTACAGCGCCATGGCGAATGTCATCATCGCCGAGGGGCTCGCCGACGGGGCGTATATTGCCGCACGCACGGAAGGGTTTTCGGCGTTCGCCGCCCAGGCGGCTGCCTGCCCGCCGGAACTGGCCGCATCGATCTGCGGGGTCGATGCGGAGGATATCCGAAAGGCCGCGCGCCTTTATGCAAACGCCGCGAAGGCCGGAATTTACTACGCTATGGGCGTGACCCAGCACAGTACGGGGACGGAGGGCGTGCTGGCCCTTTCGAACCTTGCCCTGCTCTGCGGCAAGGTGGGCAAACCCGGTTGCGGCATCAATCCTTTGCGCGGGCAGAACAATGTTCAGGGTGCGTGCGATATGGGGGCCCTTCCCGGCGATTATCCGGGCTACGCCAAGGTGGCCGATCCCCGCGCCAGATCATATTTCTCGGAGCGATGGGGAGCCAGTCTGCCGGAGAATCCGGGGCTGGCTTCGACGGAACTCATCGAGGCGGCGGCCGAAGGGAAAATAGGTTTTCTCTATATCATGGGGGAGAATCCGGCGCTTTCCGAACCGGACTCGAAGTTGGTGGCCCGGGCTCTCGGCAAGATCGACTTTCTCGTGGTACAGGACATTTTTTCCACGGAAACGGCTGAATTCGCTGATCTGGTTCTGCCTGCCGCGTGTTTTGCGGAAAAAGATGGAACTTTCACCAACACGGACAGGAGGGTTCAGCGCCTGCGAAAGGCTGTCGCCGCGCCGGGCGAGGCCAGGGACGACCTTTCGATCCTTCTCGAACTCCTTCGGAGAATGGGCAAGCCGGACTCCGCCGCCGATGCTGCGGGTGTTTTTGCGGAACTCGCGTCGGAAACGCCGCAATATCGCGGCATGACCTGGGAAAGGCTGGATGTCACCGGAATCCAGTGGCCTTGCCCCGAGTCGGGGCATCCGGGCACGAAGGTTCTGCACGAAAAGGGATTCGCCGGAAACGGGGGCAAGGCTCTTTTCGTTCCGGTGGAATGGAAACCGCCCTTCGAACCCGCGGATGAGGAATTCCCGCTCGTTCTGACGACGGGACGGAATCTCTATCAATATCACACCCGTACCATGACGGGCAGGATCGAGGGGCTGACCAGGATATCGGGCGAAGCCTATGCCGAGATGCATCCGCAGACAGCCGCCGCATATGGGTTGGCCGACAATTCCATGATCAGGCTTTCATCGAGGCGGGGAGATATACAGGTGCGGCTTCGGGTGCGCGCGCACGTCAAGCCGGGCGTCGTTTTCGTTCCGTTCCATTATTCCCGTTCGCCCGCGAACCGGCTGACGCACGCGCTCGGCCTGGATCCGTACGCAAAAATTCCTGCGTTCAAGGTCAGCGCAGTCAGGGCGAGCCCCGGGGAAGCGGACAGGGGGGCGTCTTCGGATGCGGGCTGAAGAATCACCGGCTTTGCCTGTTCGCCCGCGAATCGCGGCAGTGATGCTGGCCGGGGGTGAAGGCCGACGCATGGGCGGGGCCGACAAACAGCGCATCGAGCTGGACGGAACACCACTGGGGCTGCGCATCGTTTCGCTTCTGTCCGGGCACTTTTCCGAGCTGATCGTGGTGACCGGAAACGCAGGATTATACGCGCACACGGAAGTCCATACGGTCACCGACATCATCCCGGGATTCGGTCCCCTTTCCGGTCTGCATGCCGCCCTTTCGTCCACGGGTGCGGACTGGATATATCTTGCGGCCTGCGATATGCCTCATTTTTCTCCTTCCTGGGCCGCCTATCTTGCTTCCCTGGCGCTCCGGACACCGCCTGAAGGACCGGAATCCCGCGCTGCCATCGTTGCCGCATTCGGTCCGCATATCGAGCCTTTCCATGCGCTGTATTCGCGTGCCTGCCTCGGGGTTCTGGAAACGCTGCTCACCACGCGGAGCGAAGAGCGTTCGGAAGCGGCGGGAAACACTTTCGCCAGGCGGCCTTCTTTCCGCGACTTTCTGGCCCACGTCCCGCACCGGGTCGTCCCCGAGCGGGAAGCGCGCAGGTTCTCTCCCGACTGGCGCCTGTTTCTCAACATCAATCGGCCCGAAGATCTTGCGGCTTATTCAGCCGAATCCGGCGGATCGAGGGATGTCGAAGGGCCGGGTGGGCCGGGTGGGCCGGGTGGCGGAATTCGGGCGAATTCGGTCAAAGTCGAACGATAGCGCATGGGCAGCAGCTTGCGCTGCAATTCAGAGTTTCGCCGCGCCGGATTTTCCGTGGCGGAAAAATAGCGCCGCCAAAGTGCGGCTTCTTCGCCCGGATCGGGTTCGCAGTTCATTCCCGTATCCGGCGCCACTCCGACCGTGCCGGATTTCCGGACCGCTTTGACCGTCCTGCGCGGAATGCGTTCGGGGTCGGATATGATGCAATAGTCGCGCTTCAGATCGACAAGCATGAATGGTTCTTCCCCGAAACGTTCTTCGAAATGGCTTACGAGCGCGGGAAGCACGTCGAAGTCCGGCTCGAGGCAGGCGCGCCAGATGCCGTCTCGGCCCATGGAAAATCGCGCAAAGCCTTTGAGGCGGTGTTCTTCGAGGACGACCGCCCGCACCGTCGCGGCCAGGGCGCGCAGATCGGGATTGTCCCACTCGGAAAAAGCGGATTCGCCGAGCGTCCTGCAGCGCGCCGCCACGGCAAGCAGGGCTTTTTCGAGCGGACGGCCACTCATCCAGATCCTGAGCGCGCAGGAGCGCAGTCGCCTGGGCATGCGCAAGACCGCTTCGGGATCGACGGGCCGGTCTTCGATCGGCGAAGAGCATTGCGCCTGCTCGGCATCCTCGAACAGCCCGCCGGAAGCTCCGCCGGGCTTGAGCAGGTATTCGGGACCGCAGCCGGTACTCCATGCGCGGGCGGCGAGCCCGACGAGCCCTTCGGCGCTGCCGTCCCAGGACCAGGTTTTTTCCGCATTCATGGAAAGGAGAACTCCAGCTGCGGGGAAGGAATTCCGCCTGCCGGCGCCGATTCGCGAGCCTCCGGCGCCATGGGAGGATCGGCCAGTATCGCCGCGAGGCGCTCGGGATCGACCGGAGCCTCGAGCGGTTTTCCGCCGAGCGAAGCGAACCAGCGAGCCCGCTTCATGGCAATTCCGAGTTTGGGCAAATCCTCTGCTTTTAGCGTCGAAGTGCGCCTGGCGCCGAGAATCCTGCGGGCGCCGGTGACACCGATTCCGGGAACCCTGAGGATTTTTTCGTATGCGGCACTGCGCAGATCGATAGGGTAGAAATCCGGATGGCGGAAAGCCCAGGCGGTTTTGGGATCGATGTCGCCTTCCAGGAAGTTGCGCCCCTCGCCTACAAGTTCCCGCACTTCGAAACCATAGAAACGCAGGAGCCAATCCGCCTGGTACAGTCGATGTTCGCGGCGCAGGGGGGGAGTGGAGGAGGGCGGAAGCCTCGGATCGGATGAAACCGGAACGAAAGCCGAATAATACACTCGCCTGAGGCCGTAACGGGAATACAGCGAACCTGCCAGGCGCAGGATGGCGTCATCGCCGTCCGGGCTCGCTCCCACGACAAGTTGGGTGCTTTGCCCCGCAGGAGCGAAACGGGGTGCGGACCGCATCGTGTTCGAGTCCCGGAGGGATTCGCTTTCCATGTCATGCATGTTGCGCATTGCGAGAAGGATTTCGGTGCCTGATTTTTGCGGCGCCAGCCGCGTCAGGCTCGAGACTGAAGGGAGTTCTATGTTTACCGAAAGACGGTCCGCCCAGAGCCCGGCTTCGCGCATCTGGGACGGGGAGCAGCCGGGGATGGTTTTCAGATGGATGTAGCCGCCGAATTTTTCGCGCTGGCGCAGGGTTTTTGCGACGGTGATGAGCCTTCCCATGACGATGTCCGGGTCGGAGAAAATGCCGGATGACAGGAAAAGTCCTTCGATATAGTTGCGCCGGTAGAACGAAACCGTCAGGGCGACGATCTCGTCGACGGTGAAGGCGGTGCGACGGATGTCTGCGGAGGTCCTGTTGGCGCAGTACGCGCAGTCGTAACGGCACTGGTTGGAATAAAGAATTTTAAGGAGGCTTACGCAGCGGCCGTCGCCCGTAAAGGAATGGCATACCCCCGCGGGCGTCGCGGCGCCGAAGCCGCCGGATGCCGGGCCGCGCCTCGATCCGGAAGACGCGCAGGAGGCATCGTAGCGCGCAGACGCGGCAAGGATATCCAGTTTTTCTCCGACGTCCATACTTGCACTATACAAATGTATAGTAATCAATGCAAGTCCTTGACGATGAAAATATCGATGGTTGACCCTTCGCCGCCGGAGCGTCATGCTGACGCGAATGAGCCAAGCCGCTTGTGATCCCATACAACCGTACATCCAACCGTACGCCCAATCGTACGCCGGCAACCCCGCCATTCGGGCCGACGGAAAGGGGAACCCATGAATTCCACAGTTCCTCCGCTTGCGCCGGAACGCGGAGTGGAGCTTCGCGCCAACGGGGCGAGAGTGGCGACCCTGCTCTGTACCCCCGAAAATCTGGAAGATCTCGCCTGGGGACATCTCGCTTCACGGGGATTCCTTGATCTCGACGCGGTTCTTTCGGATTCCGGCCGCGGAAAGGTCAACATCCGTGTATGCGGCGCCGGGGCACTGATCGAAGTTGATGATTCCAGAATACGTGCGGGCGAAGGTCTCGGACTTGGAGCGATCGTGGCGTCGGGCTGCGGCGCGGGGGCAGGCGCGGGGGCAGAGGAACTGGACAGGCTTCTTTTCGCTCCAGCGGTTTCCGTCGAGTGGACGGTCGACATGGAAACGCTCAGGCTACTGGCGAAGGCTATGTTCGCCCGCGCCGACATGTACCGTGAAACCGGCGGAATGCACTGCGCGGCCGCCGCATACAGACTGCCGGACGATCGGTTGTCCGTGCGGCAGGAAGGTCTTCCTCCAGGCTGGTCCATGGTGGTCAGAGAGGACGTTGGACGGCATAACGCCGTGGACAAGGTGCTCGGCCGCATTCTCCTGGAGGGCGGAAACCCGTCGGAATGCGTCTTGCTCACCAGCGGAAGAATCGCGGCCGACATGGCCCTGAAAGCGGTGAATTGCAGAGTTCCCGTGGTGGTTTCGAGGAGCATCCCGACGACGACGGCATACGAGTTGGCCGTGCGGGGCGGCATAACCCTGGTAGGAAGGATCGGGTCCGAAAATCCGGCGCTGTATACGCATCCGGAACGGATACGGTAGGAGAAACGCATGACCGGTGGCATCGGCCCCATGGAACTCATTCTCATTCTCGTCATTGCGCTTGTAATTTTCGGACCGAAAAAATTGCCCGAAATCGGCAAGGCGATAGGCGATGCGATCAGGCGGCTCGGAAAAGGCGCCAGGAAAGGCGCCGGAAAATTCGACAGCGAGACCGATTCCGACTAGGTCAGGGATCAAGCCCGGATTCGCTCCAAAAAAGCGTCCACATCGGCCTTTTCGGTGTCAAAACTGGTCACGAAACGCGAGAGACCGGGTTCCATGTCGTAGAAAAAAGCCGTTTCGTGCAGTCTGGCGGCCAGATCGCCCGGCATCCTGACGAATATCATATTGGCACGGACTTCATTGACCACCTCTATGCCGCTTATGCCGCGCAGGCCGGAGGCCAATCGTGCAGCCATCGCGTTGGCGTTTTCGGCGTTTCGCTTCCATGCGCCGCTTTCGAGCCACGCCAGGTATTGCGCCGACACGAAACGCATTTTCGAATTGAGCTGCAATCTGGCTTTGCGAAGGAACGCCGCGCCACGGGCCAGTCCGGCGTCGAAAACGACCACTGCTTCGCCGAACGCGAGCCCGTCCTTCATGCCGCCGAAAGAAAGAATGTCGACTCCCGCATCGCAGGTAAATGCGGGGAAAGGCAGGCCGAGGGCGACCACCGCGTTCGCGATCCTCGCGCCGTCCATATGCACGACGAGTCCTGCGCGATGGGCGATCTCCGAAAGCGTGCGGATTTCTTCGACCGAATAGAGTTCGCCCCGCTCTGTCGGCTGCGTGACGGAAACGCAGGAAGGTTGGGCGGCATGCACGTCGCCCAGGATCCCGAGAGCCGCCTCGAGGGCTTCAGGATCGATTTTACCGCCCCTGCCTGAAAGGGGACGGACCTTGCATCCCAATACCGCTTCGGCTGCCCCCGTTTCGTCTTCTTCGATATGGGCTCCATGGCCACAGAGCACCGACTTGCCCGGGCCGGCCGCCAGGCCGAGGCCGAACACATTGGCGCCCGTGCCGTTCAGCACGAAGAAGACCGCTGCGTCGGGCCGTCCGAATTCGGACCTGATCCGCGCAGTCGCGGCTTCGGTCCAGGGGTCGTCGCCATAACCGACGACGTGGCCGCGGTTGGCGTCCAAAAGCGCTGCCAGGGCTTCGGGGCAGATACCGGAATTGTTGTCGCTTGCGAATGCTCTTGCAGGACTGTCGATGTGCATTGGCCAAGTTTACCCGGCGTTCCGGCGCGGCACAAGGCGGGTGTATGCGCGCAATTTTTTGCGGCCCCTAGAATAATGTCACCGCAAACGCATATACTTACATTTAATGACATTCGACACATTCGGACTATCCGCGCAGATGCTCGAAGCTCTGGCAAAAAAGGGTTTTGAGGAAGCGACATCCATACAGGCGCTCGCTATCCCGAAATTGATGGTTCCGGGCAAAGCGCTGGCCGCGCGTGCGCGTACCGGAACGGGAAAAACGGCTGCATTCGGCATTCCGCTGGTCGAAGCCCTCAGGGCTCCCGCAGAAGGCGAATGGGTCAGGGGGCAGGTGCGCGCGCTCATTCTGGTGCCCACGCGCGAACTCGCCCTGCAGGTGGCTGAGGAAATATCCTCCCTCCGCTCCGGAGACAGACCGAGAATGGCATGCGTATACGGCGGTGCGCCGATGGTCGAACAGCTGCGGCGGCTCGCTTCGGGTGTGGATATCGTCGTGGGAACGCCGGGCCGTGTGCTCGACCATCTCAAGCGCGGCAGCCTGGACATTTCCAGGATCGGGCACTTTGTCCTGGACGAAGCGGATGAGATGCTCGACATGGGCTTTATCGAAGATATCGAAGCCGTTATGGGCATGATGAACGAATCGACCCGCGTCGTACTCTTTTCGGCGACACTCGCGGCCCCGGTACTGCGGGCTGTGCGCGATCGCGTAGGCGAGATCGAGATCGTCGAAGACTGCACCGACACACTTCCCACCGAACTCGCCGAACAGCTATGGATCGAAGTGAGGGAAAAGGACAGGCTCGAAGCGCTCTGCAGGCTGATCGACGCCTCCGAGGAATTCTACGCCATTGTATTCGTTTCCACCAAAGTCGAATCCGACAGGGTGGCCAAGTCTCTGGAAGAACGGGGCTATGACGCCGAGGCGCTCAACGGCGATATGGGACAGGAAGCACGCGAACGCGTGCTCGCCAAATTCCGCGATCACCGTGTGGCCGTCCTCGTGGCGACCGACGTGGCGGCGCGTGGAATCGATATCGAAAAACTGACGCATGTGATCAATTGGTCTTTGCCGCACGATGCCGATTCATATCTGCACCGTATCGGCAGGACGGGCAGGGCAGGCAATACGGGCACGGCCATTACCTTTGTCACGCCCGAGGAATACCGCAAGCTTTTCAGGCTCAGGCAGGTTTCGGGGAAAGCGCTGAAAAAAGGCGCGGTCCCCGCCGTCGATGGTCTCATCGCGGCCAAGAAAGAAAGGCTTTTAACCCGACTCGAGGCGAAGGCCGCCGAATCGGGCGAATCGTCAGGGGTGTCCGATGCAGTATTCGGCGCCACAGCCGGCGCTACGACCGGTATTGCGTCCGGCGCCGCGGCCGGCCCTGCGGGCAAGGCCGCCAATCCCTGGTTCGCGATGGCCGACGAACTCCTGACCCGGATGGATGCCCGCGACGCACTTGCCGCGACCCTGTCCGAAGGCTTCGGTTCGCTTCTGGATCGCGGCAAGTACCGCGAAATCGAGGAGATTTCGGTCGACGATTCCGGCGTGACCAGACTCTTCGTCGGTGCGGGCAAGCGGGACAGGCTCGATGCCCGCGCGCTCGTAACCTTCGTGAAGCGGCACTCGGGGCTTCCCGACAATCTCATCGGCAGCGTGGAACTCTACGATAGCTTCTCTTTCGTGTCGGTGCCCTACAAAGCGGCGCAGAAAATCATAGATTCGACCCGGTCGGCGGGCGCTTTTCCGAAAGTCCGGCTTGCCACTCCGCGCGGCGGGGCGCCGGGTCCGCAAGGTCCGCAGGGTGCGTCGAGATTCCGTGAAGGCGGCCCCGGCGCTCCGGCGCCGCGCAGGAATTATGGACCGAAGGATCGGCCGCGTAGATACGCGGACAACCGGTCTTCGGAAGGCAACTATGCGAACAAAGGGACCCCCCGCTTCCCGAAGAAGTCCAAAGGGTTCTGAAATGCGGGCACTCCCGCGGCCGTCGATTCCCGGATATACTGATGCTCCCCACAAGGAGCGATACGCATGTCCGAACGGATCATGGTCGAATGTGTCCCCAATTTTTCGGAAGGGCGCGACTCCAGGATAATCGACGCGATTTCCTCTGCCGTCAGGTCTTCGGAAGGAGTCAGCCTCCTCGATGTCGATCCGGGAGCGGGCACGAACCGCACGGTATATACTTTCGTAGGCGGCCCGGAAGAGGTATTGCGCGCGGCGCTCGCCGCGGCGCGTACGGCGCGCGCACTGATCGATATGAGGCGCCACTCGGGCGCCCATCCCCGCATGGGTGCGCTCGACGTGTGCCCCTTCATTCCGGTTTCGGGCATAGGCATGGAAGAATGCGCCGAACTGTCGCGCCGTTTTGGGTCCGCCCTGGCCGCGGAGCTCGGCGTGCCGGTATATCTCTACGAAAAGGCCGCTTCCAGACCGTCCAGGACCAGCCTCGCCGATATCAGGTCCGGCGAATACGAAGGACTCGCCGCGAAACTCGCTGACCCCGAATGGGCGCCCGATTTCGGCCCGGCGGTCTTCGATCCGCGCTGGGGCGCCACCGTGACGGGAGCCAGGGAATTTCTGGTGGCGTATAACGTGAATCTCAATACACGCGACAAAAAACTCGCCAACGAAGTCGCCCTCAACATCCGCGAAGCAGGCAGAGCCGCCAGGGCGGCGGACGGGACCATGCTCAAGGACTCGGACGGCAAGGCGATCAACGTGCCCGGCAGGCTCAAGGCGGTGCGTGCGATCGGCTGGTATATCGAGGAGTATCGTCGCGCCCAGGTTTCGATCAATCTGACCGACTACCGCACCACACCGCTCCATGTCGTATACGAAACAGCCAAGGAAGAAGCGGAAAAACTCGGACTCTTCGTGACGGGCTCGGAGCTTGTGGGGCTCGCGCCGCTGGATGTGTTCCGCGAGACCGGGCGCCATTTTCTTGAAAAAGCGGGAAAAAGTCCCGGACTTTCCGACCGGGAACTCGTGGAGATCGCGGTCCAGTCGCTCGGGCTGGATTCGGTGGCTCCTTTCGAGCCTGAACGCAAAGTGGTCGAATGGGCCGCCTCGGTGCCGGGCAAATTGGTGTCCATGAAAACCCGCGACTTCGTCGATGAAGTCGCTTCGGATTCACCTGCGCCGGGGGGAGGTTCGGTTGCGGCCCTGGCCGGGGCGATGGGAGCCGCGCTCGCCGCCATGGTCGGCAATCTGACCGTGGGCAAGAAAGGCTATGAGGGCCAGGCGGCCGTACTGTCCGGGATGGCGATCGGAGCGCAGGACCTCAAGGAAAGCCTTATCCGCGCCGTGGATGAAGATACGGCCGCCTTCGATGCCTTGATGGAGGCTTCTCGTCTGCCCAAGTCGACCGAAGCGCAGAAGGCCGCCAGGGCGGCCAGGATGCGCGAGGCAGGGGAGGGCGCCATTCTGGTGCCCATGGCCACCGCCAGGAGCTGTTTTTCTGCTCTCGAGGCATGCGTGGCGGCCGCCAGACATGGAAACCGGAATTCGGTGTCCGACGCGGGCGTGGGCGCACTCATGGCGCATGCGGGACTCGAGGGCGCGCTTCTCAATGTCAGGATCAATCTCGCGTCGCTGGGCGATGCCGACTGGGCCGCCGCACTCGGCGCCGAAGCCGCGTCGCTGTCGGAACGGGCCGGGGCTCTCGAAGCCGAGGCTCTCGCCGCCGCCGATGCGACCATCTCGACGCTGTGAGTGCCGTACGCATGAATACTCCGAGCGCATCCTTCGAAATAGTGGCAGTCAGCGACGCGCTTCGCGAACGGTATTTCGAGTATTGCGCGGCTTTCGGCGCCCTCCACGATCCGTCGTACGTCGATGCCGCGGACATAGCCGCGACCGGAGCCGATGACGCCGCATTTCTCGTCGTGGATTCCAGAGGCAGGATTCGCGGCGCCGGAGCTTTGATGCGGGAAGCCCGATTTCTCGAAACGGGTAAAGGTCGTCTGCGGATTTTTCACGTCGATTCGGGCTGGGTCGATTCCGGCCACGCCGCCTATGACGGCGGGAATGTCGTTTTCCTGGCGTATGAAGCTCTGGCGCGAATCCTGCGCGGCGCCGCGAAGGAAGCGGGATTCCGTTCCATTTTCTTTTTTCTGCCCGAGACCGAGGTTTGTGCCTCCGCTATCGTGGCGGCGGAACGCTGCGGTTTCCGCGTGGAGCGCCACTCTTGGGAAATGCGGCACGATTTGCATAGCTCGCCCGGAGCGGCCGCGCCCGAAGGATTCCGCATCGAAAGAGCGGCTTTTCCCGAGGGAGGGCCTGAGTTTTTCCGCGATGCGCCATGGGTGGCGGATTGGTGCCGGATCGTGAACGATGCTTTCGCGCATCTCGCCGGGCATACGGAATCCACTCAGGAACGGTTTGCGGAAGGTTTGCGGCCGGAATTGGAGTATGAAGGGGGGAGGCTGTTCGCATTCGATGAGTCAGGCCCCTGCGGACTTGTTCTCGGCATCCGCTCGCCCGAAGCGCCCGACGGCCGTGAGGCGGAAATAGGACCCATCGCAGTTTTGCCGGGATTCCAGAGAAAGGGGCTCGGGCGCTCCCTTTTGCGAGCCGCGATGCGCGAAGCCGCTATGGCGGGCTTCGAGTCCTGCGTACTTTCGGTGAACGCGGAAAACGAAAAAGCCACCGCATTGTATATTTCCGAAGGTTTCATTCCGGTCGAGCACTACCTGTGCTGGAGTATACCCGCCAACGAATAATTATGCTTTTTCGTATTGACCAAGGGGGGGGCATTTACTATACCTGTCGCAGAAGAAACCACAGAGATACAGGAGACGTGGAGCGGTGAAAGGATCGGATGTTACCGTTTCGAACGTATCCAAGTCCTTCGGCTCATTCAGGGCGCTGAAGGACGTCAGTCTGGAAATCCGGAAAGGTGAGTTCTACTCCCTTCTCGGACCGTCCGGTTGCGGCAAGACAACCTTGCTCCGCGTAATCGCCGGATTCGAAGAAGCCGATGTCGGTACCGTCGCGCTCGACGGAATCGACGTGTCGGGGCTTGAGCCCGACAAGCGGCATTGCAACACGGTGTTTCAGAGTTATGCGCTGTTTCCCCATCTCACCGTGTTCGAAAACGTCGCGTTTCCACTCCGCATCAAAAAGACCCCCAACCGTCTGGTAAAGGAACTCGTGTACCGGCATCTCGCTCTGGTCCAGCTGGAAGCCCATGCGGAGAAAAAACCGTCGATGCTTTCAGGCGGCCAGAAACAGCGTGTCGCCATCGCGAGAGCCCTCATCAACGAGCCGTCGGTGCTGCTTCTGGACGAACCGCTTTCCGCCCTCGATGCCAAGCTCCGCCAGCACATGCTCATGGAGCTGGATTCCATACACGACAAGGTCGGCATCACGTTCATCTACGTGACGCATGACCAGCAGGAAGCGCTTTCCGTTTCGGACCGCATCGCCGTGATGAACGCGGGCAACCTTCTGCAGGTCGGCACTCCGCAGCAGATATATGAAAACCCCGCTTCCGATTTCGTCGCGCGTTTTATCGGTGAAACCAATATGTTCTCGGGTCCGGTCGTTTCCCGTTCCGGCAACATCACCGCCATCGATGCGGAGGGCTTCGGCCGCATCACGATCGAGGACGATGCCTACATCCTTCCGGGTGTCAGGGTGAGCGCTACCGTTCGGCCCGAGAAGATCCGGATTTCCAACGACCGGCCCGCCGAGCAGCCCTTGCTCAACATAGTCCGCGGTGTAGTGCACGAACCCGTGTATTCGGGCTTTCAGACCAAGTATATCGTCCACACCGGGGGAGGTTCCCAGGTGACGGTATTCCGCCAGCACGCCAACTGGTCGGAAGGCGTGCCCGACATCGAATGGAAGGACGACGTGTACCTCTCGTGGAGCGCGCGCGATGCGGTCATCGTGGAGAAAAACATCCAATGAAGCGCAATTACGGAACCGCCTATGCGGTTCCCCAGGCGCTCTGGCTGACACTGTTTTTCGCCGCGCCCCTGGCAATCATCATCGTCTATTCATTCCTGAAAAAAGGACTGTACGGCGGCGTGGAGCCGGAATTCAGCCTCGACGCCTACCGCGCCCTCGCGAATCCGACTCTTATCACCGTGGCATGGCGAACTCTGTGGGTTTCCGTCGCGGCGACGCTTCTGACCATTCTGATCGCGATTCCCTGCGGCTTCAGTATCGCGAAATCACGAAACCAGGCGATGCGCCTCTTTCTCGTCATCGTGCCCTTCTGGACCAATTTCCTGGTGCGCATCTACGCATGGGTATCGATTCTCGGCAACGAGGGTTTCCTCAACCAGGCCCTGCGGCTCATCGGATTCAGACCTGAAGGTTACCAGTTTCTCTACAATCAGGGAGCCGTAGTCCTGGTGCTCGTGTACATGTATCTGCCCTATGCGATTCTCCCGCTTTTCTCTACCATCGACAAGTTCGATTTTACCCTTCTCGAAGCCGCGCGCGATCTTGGCGCCACACGGATGCAGTCCTATATCAAGGTGATGCTTCCCAATATCCGCGGCGGCATCATAACGGCGGTACTCTTCACCTTCATTCCCATTTTCGGTGCCTATGCGGTACCTCTTCTCGTCGGCGGCAAGGATTCCTACATGTTGGGCAACGTCATTGCCGACCAGGTCACCAAGACGCGCAACTGGCCGCTCGCGTCCTCCATTTCGATGACGGTTACGCTGCTCACCGGCGTCGCGGTATTCCTTTTCACGAGCCGTTCACACAAAAAAGCCGAAGTCGCCAAGGACCTCGATCCCCGGGCCCTTCCCGCCGAGCCGTCCGGCGACAGCGTTCGCGCGGAGGTACGCTGATGGCAGCGCGCATACACCGCGTCTCCGCCTGGCGCGTCGCCGCGCTCTACAATGCGCGGCGGGCATTGCGCAAGGGCGCCAGGGCGGCCGAAAAACTCGTTCCGCGCAAAGCTCCCGTCTCCGGCATTATTTTCTGGCTCGTGATCGCGTTCCTCTTCATGCCGCTTGCGGTGCTTTTCTTCTATTCCTTCAACAAATCCAGGTCGGGACAATGGACCGGATTCTCTTTTGTCTGGTACCAGAAGCTTTTCCTGGATTCTCCCGATCTCTGGAAAGCGTTTTCGAACTCCATTCTCATCGCGGTAGCGTCCGCGCTCATGGCGACCGTTCTCGGGACCCTGGCGGCGGTGGGGACCTCCCGCTTCAATTTCAGACTGAAAAAATACGTGTCCGCCATGAGTTTCTTGCCCATGGTCATGCCCGAGATAGTCGTCGGCGTTTCCCTGCTCGTGTTTTTCGCGGGCATCGGGCTCAAGCTTGGCCTGCTTACAGTGTGGATCGCGCATACCACTTTCAATCTGCCGTTCGTCTATCTTCTCGTATCGGCCAGGCTCGAAGAATTCGATCCATCGATAATCGAGGCGGCCAGGGATCTCGGAGCCACCGAATTGCAGACGCTCTTCAAGGTGATCATACCGGTCGCGCTGCCGGGGATCGCTTCCGGATTCCTGACTGCGGTAACCCTTTCGCTTGAAGATTTCGTGATCACGTTCTTCGTGTCCGGTCCCGGCGCCACCACGTTGCCACTGTATATTTATTCGATGATTCGTTTCGGCGTTTCGCCTGTCGTGAATGCGCTTTCGGTGATCATGGTGGCGGGAACGGTGCTTCTCGTGTATCCGGCCAGGAATTTCCTCAAGGTGTTCGCGTCCAGGTAAACATAGAACGGTCCGGTACCCAATGCCGGAAAGGAAAGCCCTGGGCTTTCCGTATCTTACCCCGAAACAGGGGGTTGCAATGAAAAGTATCCTTCGCTCTCTTCGCATCAGCGGGCCCGCGCTGCTCCTTCTCGTCCTGACTCTGGTTTTTTCCGCCTGCGGCGGCTCCGGCAAAACGGCAAAAAAATTGTACATCTTCAACTGGACCTATTACACGCCCGACTCGGTTATCGAGAAGTTTGAGAAAGAGTATGGGGTCGACGTTGTATACGACTCGTTCGCTTCCAACGAAGAAATGTTCGCCAAACTCAAGGCGGGCGGCGCCGATTACGATGTCGTGTTTCCTTCAGGCGACTATGTGTCGATCATGATCAAGGAAAACATGCTCGAAAAGATCGACAAGACGAAGCTGAAAAATTTCGGCAATATCGATCCGGAAATCCTCGCACGTTCGGACTTCGATCCGGGCAACGAATATTCGGTTCCCTATTACATGGGAGCGGCCGGCGTCGCCGTCAACAAGACTAAAGTGGCGAACTACGAGCATTCCTGGTCGATCTTTTCCCGCAAGGATCTGGCGGGAAAAATGGTCATGCTGGATGACATGCGCGAAGTCATGGGCGATGCGCTGGCTTTTCTCGGACATTCGGTGAATACGACCGATCAGGCCGAAATCGACGAGGCCAAGGCGCTCGTGAACGATGTCTGGAAGCCGAATCTCCTCAAGTTCGACGCCGAGGCTTTCGCGAAGAATTTCGCGGCGGGCGAGGTGTGGGTCGCGCAGGGCTACGCGGAATCGATTTTCGCCGAAGTGGACAAATCGCGCTGGAACGAAGTCGATTTCTTCATTCCCAAGGAAGGCGGTCCCATGTACCTGGACGCGATGGTGATCCTCAAGAATTCCAAGAACAAGGATCTGGCCCTCAAATTCATCGACTTCATCCACAGGCCGGAGATCTATGCCGAATTCGCGGATTATTTCGGTTTCCCCGCGACCGCCAACGTACCTGCGAGAGCTTTGAAAAAGGGCGACATGTGGTACACCGCCGAAGCGCTTGCTGCCGGCGAACTCAAGAAGGACATCGGCGCGGATCTGGAAAAATACAATACCGCCTGGCAGGAGATTCGCGTAGGAAAGTGATCGTGCGGCGGCGAAAGAGTCTGTAATCGCATAACGCACACAACGAAAACGGGCGGTCCGAAAGTGGACTGCCCGTTTTTTTGACGAAATATTATCGGCGGAGGATCAGTGTTTCTTGGATTTTTTATCCAGGTACATGAGACTGTCGGCGTCGGTGATGAGTTCGGAGAGCGAGCAGGGTTCCGCGGGATTGTACAGGGTCGTTCCCATGCTTACCGCGAGGCGGTACGGCTTGGCGGATGAAGCGTCCCGGGACTCAAGCGTTGCATGCAGGCGGTTGACCAGGGAGGCGGCGCTTCCTTCGGGTACGTCGAGGGCCAGGACTACGAATTCGTCGCCCCCCAGCCGCGCGACGATATCCGATTCCCTGAATGTGGAACGCAGGACGGACGCCAGTTCCCTCAGCAGTGCGTCTCCTTCGGTATGCCCGAATTTGTCGTTCACGTCCTTGAGATCGTCCACATCCATGAAGAGCATCACCACGCTCTTGCCGATGCGTTTCGCGTGTTTCAGTTCCTGGTCGGCAGCGATCATGAAACCGCGTCTGTTGAAAAGCCCGGTGAGTTCGTCGGTCACCAGAAGATTCCGCAGATCGTCTTCCGCATGTTTTTTCGTTGAAATATCGCGAATCATGTACAGAATGATCCCGGGCCCGCTTGCGGATACCGGTATCCGTTTCGCGCTCACCTCGCCCCAGAACGGTTCGCCGTCGAGCCGGAGCATGCGATATTCTGCGTTATGCACTTCGAGGCCGGCAACCTGTTGGCCCAAAGTTGTCCGTACGGTTTCCTTATGGCTTTCCGCGACAAAATCGACGATCAGCCTGTCCGGGAATTCCTGGAAGTGTTCGAATCCGAATAACGCGTCGGCTTGCCGGTTGGCCATCAGGATGCGGCCTTCGGTATCGGAAAGTACGATTGCGTCGGGAGAAATCTCGACGATCGTCTTATAGAGCGCCGCCTCGGAGCCTCCGATGTCGAATTCAGGGGAATCGGGGTATATGCGTTTTTCTCCGGAATGTGGCAAAGTAGCCATTGTTTTCATGCTGGGGAAAGAATATGCAAACGGATGTCTACCGTCAATAGCGCAAAGGATTTCCTGAAAACTTTTTATCAGATTTCCGGCATGTCATAGAGCCCCCCCGCATTGGTGACGTCGGTGAAGCCTTCAGACTTGAGAAGCCGCGCTCCCATCGCGCTGCGTGCTCCGGATGCGCAATAAAGGACCACGGGCTTGTCCTTGGGACCGATTTCACCCGAACGTGCCAGAAGTTCATTCACGGGGATATTTTTCGCTCCCTTGAAATGCTCGTCGAGATACTCGTCCCGCGTTCGCACATCGATCACCGCGGCTCCCGCAACGAGTTTCTGTCGAATCGAATTTCCTGCCATACTAGCGCTCCTTTGTTTCTGTTTGATTGGCCTTCCGGCTGCCCGGGCCGATCAGTCTTCCATGGTTTCAGACCAGCCGGCGGTCAGGCGAAGGCTCGTTATGCCGCCCGAGACATACTTCGCATCGTGCAAGCCCGCCTGCTTGAGTATCCGCTCCGCCAGATGCCCTTCGAATCCTGCCCTGGAAATGACGAGAACGGCCGTACCGGCGGGAATCGAGTCGAGACTGTCGCGCAATTCATCGACGGGAATGTTTATCGAATTTTTCCAGTGCCCCTTTCCGTACTCGCCTCGCGTCCGGACATCGAGAACGAAGGGGGGATTCTGGCTTGCGATGGCCGCCGCGGCTC
>Ga0074199_1000761_pt1 | contig 40913 bp, 45 predicted proteins | sample EPASupsiteSAE347_FD_64528 | JGI IMG/M metagenome (GOLD analysis project Ga0074199, IMG submission 64528) | Bioremediated contaminated groundwater from EPA Superfund site, New Mexico - Sample SAE3-47 | ecosystem: Environmental > Aquatic > Deep subsurface > Groundwater > Contaminated ... | reverse complement strand
GGGTTTATATTAAGGATGTTGGGAGCAGCACGAACAACATTGTTTATTTCAATACCGCGCCAGTGGCGGCGAATTTTACCAACACGGCGGGCAATACGGGCTTGCATTATTCCTGCGTGATTCCGGCGGTTGATGGCACCCGCAATATCACGAATGATCCAAGCCTGGTCAGTCTGGACGGCGGCAACTATCGTTTGAAAGATAATTCACCGTGTGTCAATGCCGGCTTAAACCAGAGCTGGATGCCGAATGCCGTTGATCTGGATCGCTCTAAACGCATTGACGGCGGCACCGTGGACATAGGGTGTTACGAGTATCAATACGGCGTGCCTAAATATTATTTGTGGGCAAAACCGTGAAAAGAAATGGAGCGATGAAACATGACAATGCTTGAGATTGGCGGAATTAGCGCGGTAATTGGCGCGGGGGTAATTGGCGAGATTCCCGCAGAAAGTTTTGAGGCTGTCGGTAAATGGCCCGTGACGATCGCGCTGATCGCGCTGGCGGCCTTGTCAGTTTTTCTCGCGTTCCGCATGGCGGAAAAAGCGCGCGCGAGCCAAGACAAAGCGTCTGATGCTCTGCGTGATTTGGCGGCACAACTAGCGCAAAGACCGTGTATTAGAAGACCGGAGAATGATTAAGTGAAAATAATCCAACATCTCAAACATCTCGGCGAGGGTGTCTGCGAGATTCAATGCGAACGGTGCGAACGGGCGTTCTATTTTGATCTTCAAAACGAACATAATAACGGCGCGGCAGTCTGTCCGCTTTGCGGTTTATCGGAACGCATTAAAGACCTTGCCGGCCTATATTTTGTCCAAGTGAATTACGAGGGAGGCTCAGGCGGTGTGAATTGGCAATGCGGGAAATGCGGTTGTGAATTTATTTTTCACAACGGCGAAACGGAGGAATCAATAATTTGTCCTAATTGCCACCATAAGAAATCTCAAAACAACGCAACGCAAGAAATAATAATCGAGGAGACGGCAATATGATTGAATTCTTAAAATGGATTACAGGGTATAAGTTTTTAGAGTTGCTTTATAAAAAAATAAAGGGCTCGGACAGTGATAGTAGTTCCGAAAACATTTGGAAATGCTCCATGTTCTTTCCGTACAAATCCGGTTCGGCATGGTCTGGAAACCAGGGCGTTGACTCTTCGCTAGGTTATGCTTCGTGCCATGGCACAGCGGGAGAAAACGAACGGCGGCAAAACATGTACAAACAGATTCAGTCCAACGGCGGGGATACGCTTATTTTTATTTCCGAACGACTCTATGGGCGGGATGTGCCGCATCTTGAGTTGCAGATGTTTTTAACAAATCGCCTCCATCCCGACGGAAGCCGCAGAATGAACGACGCGGAGAACGAAGTAATCAAGGCGCGGGCGTATGGGATCAACCGCTGGATCGTTTCACTATTTAACGACGACAGCACTTATTTTAATGATGGAGAACCAAAAATATTCAATGCAACCTTGTTCGAGGATTATATCAAACAGATGTGCGAATGCTACGCATGGGCGACGGTTGACGAAGTAGCGTTTATGACTTGCCTGGAATCGAACGAAAGATTCAGCGTTGACCAATGGACTCAAATTATCGGATGGATACGACAATACAGCAATGGCAAGAGAATCATTGTCGGTTCTGCCAGCTCTGATTTTTTAAAAGCCGTCCGGGCGCGGAACACGGACGTTGAAATGTGGGCGGAAACATCAACGGAAATCGGCGGCGATGGTCATCCATTTCTTTTGAATATGACCAATGCGGACAAGTATCTATCCAAACTCAAAGACCTGATAAAGACCGGCAAAACTTGGGCGGGAGAATATGGCCGGGGCTCCGACGAAGCCGCACAATATGTAACCAAGCAGGCGCAATTAATCGGGTGCGCTGGAATCGGTAGTTACGTCAAATCATAGGAGGCATTTATGGACTGGAGCACTATCGCATCGTTATTTGATAAGGCCATAGCGGGTGTTACGAGCTTGTTCGGCTGGCTCGGCAAAGGGACGCTGGATAAAACAGAAATTGAAAAAGCCAAACTGGAACTTCAGAAGGTCATCGCGCAACTGGAATTTTCAAAGGCGCAAATGGCGATCTGGGTTCAGCAGTCTTTGATTGATATGGAGAAATCCACCGGCGCGCGTTGGCGGACTCCACTGATATTAACCACCGGTATTGCTCTGGTGGGCGTGTGCGTCAACAACGTCTTGGCCTATACCTATCTGCCATCGGCGCGGATGATCTCGATGGCGTCAAGCGAGGTTATCGTTCTAGTCGGTTTGTTTGTCCTACTTGTTACCGGCAGTATTGATCTTTTAATGAGCGTGTTTAAAACCAAGAAAGGAGAAACGAAATGAACATTGATATCATCGCATTGCTGAAATCAAAGATAGTCTGGGCAAACGTGATCGGTTTAATTGTCGCCATTGCCGCAATATTCGGCGTCGAGCCGGGAATGACTGGGAAGACCGCTGAATATGCAACGACGGCATTGGCCGCCCTGAATATTATTTTGCGCCTGTTTTCTCAGGGGCAGATTATTTCTAAGAAATGAATTGCTCCCAACCGGATCAGTCTTGCGTTTTCCAAGCGCGAGACCTCCGGGCGGGTTATTCGGTCTGGTCATTGATCGGCATCTTACGTGCAGGTTCATGCGTGATCTTGTTTCGGTGGAGAAGCGGACTTTGACCAGACCACCAATTTATAAAATGAAAAATGAACGTATATTTTGGTTGTCCTTTGTAGTTGGTATTTTGCTTGGCTTACTTATTAACGAGGTTTTTGCCGACTCCGTTTCAATCTACGAGGAAAATGACGTGCTTGAACCGGACGGGCAGGGGAGTAATACTGACGGCTGGTACACCCAGGCATTGCAATTTCAGTACGAATCTACAAACGGATGGGGGTTAAAACTGACGCAACAAATATATACGCCGGAGAACAAGGACAGCCCTTTGCCGCAGTATGGCGATCGGCCGTATGCCGGATACCTGCATGGCGCGTGGTATAAAAATTTTCTCTCCGGCCAACAGGATGATTATTTTCAAATTGATGTCGGGGTTATCGGCCCGGCCAGCGGCGCGGAGGACGTGCAAACTGGATTTCATAAACTTACCGGGATGGCATTGCCCCAGGGATGGAAATACCAGCTCAAGAATGAGCCGACCTTGAACGCGGCATATTTCAAAAGCTATTCCCATCGGTTTTATCCGTGGCTAGAATATAAGCCGCTGGCCGGTGTGAATTTTGGAAATGTCCTTGTGGACGCTGAAGCCGGGAACTTTGTCCGGGCAGGATATAACCTCCCCCGAAGTTTCAATCCTACAATATATTCATTCTCACAAGAAAACCGGAGAATGAAAGACCGACCCTTTTATGCCTATGTTTTTGCCGGCGTTGTTGGACAGGCAATCGCTTATGATCACCTACTCGATGGTTCCCTGTTCCAACACGAGCAGGTCAGTGTAAAACATAAAAATTTTGTGGCAAACGGTTCCCTGGGCGCGTGTATCGGCCTATACGATTTCGAGCTGACCTTCACTCATTGCGAAGTTACCGAACAGTGGCTTTCACAACCGGAGAGGGATAATAAATACGATTCAATCAAGTTAAGTTGGAAATTCTGATGAAAAAACTGATTGCCATATTGATGTTATGCGTTACGACCGTTCTGGCGGGGCCAGTAGGAAGTACGTCTGAATGGGGCATAGTGATTCAACCCTGCGCATGGTGCGGGAAAACGAACGATATTGAGGTTCATCATATAATTCCACAGGCAGAGTGTAAAAGGATTGGCAAGCCTGAATTGATTTACGATACAAATAACATGGTCTGTCTATGTCGTACGGGCGGAAAGGGTTGCCATTTTTATATCGGGCATCATGGGGTAAGTTGGGATTATGTTTTTACCAACGTGATGATCGTGATTAAGGAAGGTAAAAAATGACCGTTGACGCGGCACAATTAAAAACAGACCGGGCGGCCATGATTGCCGATTGGAATGTTGAAATCACTTTCGGCGCAAACAAGGTATATGGTGTTAAATCAGTATTGGTCGAGACCGAAGTTGCGGCGTCGGCGGGAGCACTTAAGGGATACAAAATGAGTCTGCATTGTGTAACGGCAGACTGGACAACCGCTCCGAATACCGCCGCGCCTGGCGATGGCGATTTGATTACGGTTGCAGGTGTGGAATACCGGATTTTGCGGGTAAATCCGGACGTGGTTGGAACAAGGTTTGATGTTGGCGAAAAATACACACCGAGGGCGACATAAGATGTGTTGAAGTATGAGAGTATCGGGGTAATGGAGTAAAAACAAAGATGACAGACCAGATTGTTGACATCGAAAGACGATTGGAATTAGCGGCGCAAGAACTTTTGAAAGCCTTTACGCTTTTGACGAATTTAACCACGGTGGCGCGGGTGTTTATCCGGCGGGATACAAGCCATGCGGCGGATTATCCTTGTGCTTTGATTCAAGCGATAGGTTTTGCGGAATTTGGCTTACATACCGGCTGGTATAAGGGCGCGTTGCAATTATCCGGGCAGACATACCGGGAAGACGATAAAAGCCGGGGGACGTTAAAGCAGATTCTTGGAGCGGCACGGGCCTTTGGACAACAAACAGATTTAGCAACACAATTTAATGCAACCGCGATCGCGACAACGGAGGCGACCGCGCTTGATGTGCGGGACGCTTCGCTTGAGGGCGGTTCATTTGATGCGAGCGAAGATAAAATTCAAGAGGATGTATTGACGTTGGCGGTGGTATGTCGTCCATCTCAAGACATTGTCGTAAGCGTGCCGCAGGTTGACGTAACTACCGGACTTGTTCTTGCGGTTGACGGGGACAATTTAACGGTAAAATGGCACGGAAAGGAATTTACGGTTTTAACGGCAAGCGAATAGAAATCATTTTGAAAATTTACAGCACGGCAACGCGCCGGAGTAATTAACCGGAGCGGGCCTATAGCCAATATTTACGGGCGGCTGTTGTGGAGCCACAACCTCCACGACGCCGCCCTTTTTATTTGCCGTGAACTTTCAGAAATAACAAACGGGCTAAGGCCCAAAACAAGAAAGGAAAAGTCATGAGTAAATCAGAGCAGCAGGATCAGGAAAACGAAAAGGCAGAGATGGAGCAGAAACCTATTACGCCGGACGGCAAATGCCCGAAGTGCGGCGGCGATTCGATTGTCCTGACCGAATTGATGAAAGACAACCGGATTGTCAGGCAACGGCAATGCAAGAAATGCGGCAAGGTTTTTCTGGCGTGATGTAAAGGTCAAAATCAGTTGAAAGGGGGTGAATAACATGAGCGTAAGACTAGGAGATAGCAGGTTGACGTTCGGTGTTGACGATGAGGCTTGGGGTTATGTCCAAAATATCAAAGAAGACACCGGATCACAGAAGGTCGCCGCCGCAAACGGTAGCGGAAATACGGTTGCGGTCGAGTTCTTCAATGTCGGCGAAAAGAAAGTGTCGGGTTCGTTTTTCTTTTTGAGCGACCAGACCGGCGGACCGCTGAATCACATCGGAGACGCGACCGGATGCACGATTACCGGAGTAACCGGGACGATCTATATAGATCGCGCAGGGAAGGCCAGGGCGTCAGGGTCTTGGACGGTGATTGATTTCGAGGGGACTTATTACCCGCATTTGGTGTTGTCATAAGGCGGATAGCGGCGTGGACGGACGCCGCAAGTCTGCATAAATCAAATCAAGGAGAGTCATGACAAGTTTGAAAACGATAGATACCGATTTTGCGGCGGCCATGATGATGCGTGGCGCACGCCTGATTGAGTGGCAAAAATCGCAGGACGGAAGAAAATTGTACTGGCACTTGTCCGAAGTAAATCCCGACTGGATTACAGATTATAGGGACGGACGCGACGGCATAAATAAATTCGTTCAATGCCGTCGGATGCTCGTGAACGTTTGTAAGACAGAGTTGCCGCAGAAATAAATCAAAAAAACGAAAGGAAAAATTAGATGAAAAAGAACACAGCAAGCGCAGACCTCGACCCTCAAGCCGTCAAAATTGGTAAATGGGAGTTCCCTCCTTTGACGATCAATACGGCAATTCTACTCGAACGCATAGACTCCCCGTTTATGCGTCCCCCGGAAATAGTTCCTGGTTCCGGCAAAGTCAAGATCGGTAAAAACGGCAAGCCGGAGCTTGACCAATTCGGCAAGGAAATTGTCGAGTTTGAATACGTGAAGACCATTCCAAAGATTGAAGATTTGGCAAAAACTCTTTACGTGCTCATTCACGCTGAAGATCCGCCGCCGATTCTGGATGCTATTTTGAATGACGAAACCAAGTTCCGCAACAGCGTAAGCGAACTTGCGCGGCAAATCTCTTTCCGTGAAATGGCGACAATCACAAAGTCCCTGAATGATTTAATGTCCGCCGCCGATAAGGCGGTCAGTGAGGCCGGGCTGGAGGGCGACGGAAGAAAAAACGATCATGGGCGTTTTTCCTGATTGACGCCCTGATGAGCCAGTACGGCGGCGTGGGGATGGATGACGTTCGAAAGTGGATGAGAATGCCGATGATAACGGTGATCCGCTTGCTCGGCGCGATGAAACGCAGGCTGAATCCACAATCCGCGCCGCCGGGGGCTGATGTTGATGAAAATCAGGACGCGGCGATTATCGCGATGCTGAATAAAAAAGTAGAGGAAGCGAAAAGACGTAATCAATGAGTGCAAGTTTAAAATTCAACACGGATGATTTCAACCGCAATCTGGCGCGGGTGCAACAGTTGATCGGCAGGAATGCTCAATCCTATGTCCGCACCACGGCCCGGCGATTGGTCAGAAGTCTGGCTTACAACTGTCCGCGGGCCCCTACCAATATTCGCGGTTCGGGCAGGTTGCGGGCCGGTTTCTGGCCTGCCGCAATGGCCCTTGGTGTAACTAACATCTACACACCTGTCAGCATGAACATGAGCGAAGGCTCGGCTGAAGATAGAACATCTGAAAGCAAGCCGTCATTCAAAATTGTTAATTCCGTCCCATACCTCCAGAACTTAAAAGGCGGCTTAGCATGGGCGGAGAATGCAAAAAGATATGTTGAAATGAAGTCCGTTCAAGACCTTGAAAAATATGCAAAAGCAAGCTGGGAGAGAGAAGATCTGATTGATGATATGTCGTCCGAATAAAGGATAAATTATGAGCATGGAATTAACTGCGGTAGTTGCCCTTGACCATTCAAAATTTTCTTCCGGTCTTTCTTCGATTCAAAGCCTTTGCGCGAATACAACAGGGGCGATGATGGCCGCATTCGGCGGCGTGAGCACTGAAATATTGGCGATGGGTAAAGCTTTCGGAACCGTAGGCGTGGCCGTGGCGACCTTGAAAGAAGTCTCCACCGCCGGAATGGGTGTTCAACAATCCATTGCGAATCTGCGGGCGGAAACAGGTTTTACATCCACGGAAATCAAGGGGCTTACCGATCTGGCCATGTCCATGTCCACAAAGATGACGGCCGGGACGGGCGAGATTGTAAAAGCTATGGCCGCGCTCCACGCGAATGGTTCCGAGACAGCGGACATGATACGCGATACCTTAACCCCTGCTCTCGAATTGGCAGATGTGGCCGGGATGGATATGGCCGCCGCCGCTGACGTGATGAATACCACCATGAAAAACTTTGGCTTGACGGCAAAGGATTCGACTGAATTTGTGAATCTACTTGCCGAAGCTTCAAATCCGGTAGAGATGCAGGCTTTCACGGATGCATTATTAAAAGCCAGTCAGACGGCGCAGGGATATGGTATCAGCGTTAAAGAGACCGTGGCGATGATGAAGCTATTTGAGGAAGCCGGAATGGAAGGCGGCAAGGCTGGGCAAGCGTTTTCAATGGTCATGGATAAACTTTCCGATGCCGCTAAGAAAATGGAAGGGCAAATTGGGGCTGCCTTGGCTGGATGGAAACCTTCGGTTGAGGGCATGGCGGGAGCCTTGGACAGATTAAAATCTTCCGGCGTCTCCACGCAAGAAGTCCTTGACGCTTTTGGCCCACGGGTTGGCGGGGCAATGGTTAAAATGCTGAACGAAGGCGGACCGGCCTTGCGTGAACTTGCCAGCAACCTTGAAAACGGCAAAACAATGGCCGGGTTATATGAGGCGAAAAACGCCACGCTGGGAGCGTCTCTTAAAACTCTTGGCAATACAATAGAAAACCTGAACGTCTCGGCGTTTATCCCGATGGCCGATGCACTCAAAAACATGATCGGGAATATTCAAGATGTTATTCAGTGGGTTGGAAAACTTGCCAGCGCGATGATTTCCGGCAACTGGTCAACAGTCAGAAGCATGTTTTCCGATCTTTGGGTTGATATTATTTCTGGTGTTCAAGGGGCTTTTGAGAAAGTGCGTGAATATGCGGGCAAAATGGCCGATACGTTCAAAAATCTGAACTGGGGCGATTCGTTCAGCACGCTTAAAACAACTGCGATTGAAGCCTGGAATAAAGTATGGACAGAAGCGCAGACGGCCGTTTCAAAAATATCCACGTTTTTAAAAGGTCAGGACTGGGGGGCAGTCTGGGAAAGCGCAAAGAGCGGGTTTATCACGGCGGTCAATTTCTGGTATTCCCACTTGGCGGAAGTCTGGGGAAAAATCGCGTCATTTTTAAAAGGCGTAGACGGCGCGGCATTGTGGGAATCAGTCCGATCTGGCGCGGTCAAAGCATGGTCGGAAATTGAATCCATTGTCAAATCTGTTTTACCGAGCATCCAGCAATACGCTGAAAACGTTTGGAACACTATTGCCACAGCGGCAAATCTGGCATGGGACATGATCAAGCAGGCCTGGAACACTGTTGACTGGTCTAAGGTGATGGATGATATAAAGAGCGGGTTTGACTCCGCCATTGAAAAGGTGAAAGCGTTCGGGCAAACACTGGCGCAGAATCTTGGCTTATCTCAAACATTTTCCGCGCTCTCCGGCTTGCTTGGCGATCTGAAAGTTTCTTTTGGAAATGCGTTATCAGGTGCCAAGGAATTATTTGCATTCCTTTCAAATGTGAATTGGTCAAGCATCTTGCAAGGTGCACTGAAAGCCATTGACACAATTCTGGCCGGTCTGATTACCACTGTTGACCTTGCCTTGAAGGGGATTAACGGGCTTGTCGCCGGCTGGCAAAGTTTATCCGATGGAACGAAAGCCGTTCTTGCTGTTTATGCCGGAACAGCCGGAATAGTCGGAGCGTTCATTTTATTTGTTGACATTGTCGGCAAGGCTTCAGTCGCAATGACAGCGTTTGCATTTGCCATGCAAGGGTCAGTCATTTCCGCGTTGGAAACATTTTATATTAAACTTATGTTGGTGAATACCAGCATGACCTCATTCCCGATCTTGGCCGGAGGCATGGTTGCCGCCGCCGGAGCAATCGGGGTTGGACTTGGGCTATTGATTCGTCAAATCCCCGGAGTTGCCGATGCTTTGGATAAGCTCACGGTCAAGGTTGGTGAATTTTGCGGATGGATTGAAAAAGAAGACCCGATCTTAAAGGCCAATGCCGAACGCCTGGCTAAACTCCGTCAAGAAAACAGCGACATGATAATCGCGCAAGAAAAGGCGCGGCAAGCCACCGAATCAGCCACACAAGCGGCAGAAGCGCAGGCAGAGGCCATGAACGCCCAGGATGATGCCGCCGCTGAATTGCGTAACCAGATGATTAAAGCGGCCGGGGCGGTTGAAACTTTCGCAACGGCGGGCAAAAACAATTCCGCTTTCCTGGATACGCTGACAGGCAAGTCAAACGAGGCCGCCGCCGCTATGGCGAATGAAATCATTATCATGCGGCAGTTTGCCCCGGCCTCCGCTGATATGGGGATAGGCTTGGACAATCTTAGTAAATCCATGAGCGCGATAGAGCCGGCGGCAAAAGCGATGCAAAACGCTTTTAATGATATTCGGAACGTCAATTTCCAGATGAAAATTGAACTGCCGGAAATGACGAATATGAAGGTTGCGGTCTGGGGCAGTTTCTTCGAGATGATGAAGAGCTTTGCGGGTCGGGTTGTTGACGTTAAAATATCCCTGCCTGATATGAGGAATAACCTCGTGGAAATCTGGGGCAATTTCTTCAATATGTTGGAAAAACATGCCGGAAAATCTTTAGGTGTGGATATTAAGTTGCCTGATAATTTTACCAAGATGACCAATAGGCTATCGGAAACATGGGGGCATTTCTTCGAGAAAGCCATCCCGGTTGCTGGAAAGGCGGTAACGGTCAGCATTTCAGAGTTGCCGAACCTCACGAATACGCAGGTTGACTTGTGGGGTAAATTTTTCGGCTTTTTATCTGGCAAATCAATGGGGGACATAAAAATTCCCGAAGCCCCAAACCTTACAACCAATCTGGCGAGCATTGATAAAAGCCTGCAATCCCTTGTTGCCATGAAGGGCGTGGTCTGGGCTTAGAAATAAAATGAACATCGTTGGATCATTATTGCAACCGACGGCGCGATATACGGAATCTCATGAATCCGGCTCCGTATCGGATACCATTGAAAGCGGCGTCCGCACGCGGGTGGTAACAAACGTCTATCAATGCTATAAATCCGAAGTGCGAGATGTAACCAAGAGCCTTGAAAAATATCCTGCCGCGCTGTTATCCGCCGGCGGGCGCAAGGCGAATGGATTGCTGGCTAATTATATCAATTGGGGGGCTGGGTATGAGTTGACCGGCGTAAATGTGTTAGAGATATCCCCTCACATGTCAAAAGTATCAGCGCAATATACCGCCGAAGACCCGGCAGGTGCGGATGGGGTAGAAGCGTCAGGGGATACCCGCGGCGGAATCCTTGGCAGATTTTTGGAAGGCGGGGAAATATATGCGGAAACACCGGCCAGCGGAAAACTACGAGAGGAAAGGGTTTTCCTTTCCGATTCTTTTGGCTGGAACTGGGGATTGAATGTTGACAAGGCGATTATCTGCATGAAGTCAGATGCGCGGGTTGTGGCGGATAGTCTTTCCCTTGCCCCATCTGAATTGATCACAAACAAAGGCTCTGGGCCAACCGTGAACTGGGGCGGCTCTTATGGCCTTGTCAGTATTTACGGCGCGGCACTCTCCCCAAGCTTTTACGGTATCACGGCAAGATATCGCCGGAATATTGCGGAAGCGATTTACAGGCCGCCTTCAGGTGTTTTGATTTCCTGCCTGTCTGGGGTTTGTTCAATCATATGGAACGTTGTCAAGTTTGAAGAAATTGACAGTCAGCTTCCGGCTATTACCACTGGAATGGACGCGCGGATAATCAATGGATATACCTGTCTACTCTTATGCAATGGAATTCCGTTTTCTGATTTTACGCCTTCCGTTTCAAGTGGCAATAAAGTCCTTGAATGGGTTTTGACAGGCAATCGGGCGCAACTGAAATTCTGTAATGAAATTTGGAAGGAACTAGATACATGAGTGATGATCCCCAAACTAAAATCGAGGCATTGAAAAAGATTGAAGATTCCATTGCTGATATTGTTGCAGAGACTGAAAAAATAAATGAAGTAAATAAGAAAATCACAGACGCTACAGGAAAAGTTTTATTAACGGAAAGATAAAAAAGAATGTCAGAAGTCCATCAATGGGTTAATACATATCCCGCGCCGCTTTCTCCAGGACAAACTATATCTGGCGCAAAACCCGGAGAACAGATTGCAAGGGCGATTAGTGAAATTCAAGGTGTAATCTCTGCGATTCAAGGGGCGGATGAAGACGATGAACCATCGGATATTGAAACGCAAGTGGCAAATCTTGCCACGGCGGTTGCAAATCTCGCCGCTTCCATTGCAAACTTTTCCCAAAATAGCTCTGGAACTAATGAATCTAGCCCAGGTATTCCCGATGGTATGGTCTGGCAGATGAAAAATGGCAATGCCGTCTGGGATTGGGTGAGGGCAACAGCATGAGTCAACCATTCACAAATCCTACAGGGGCGACATGGCAAACACTATTAAACGAAATTACACTGGCCTATAGCGAGCGGCGGCAGGCGATCGGCCTGTCCGCATATACGCCGACTGTAAATAGGGATGTTCAAAAGGCGGCGTATTGGTCGGACTTACAAGTTTGGCTTGAAATATATTGTACGTTATTTATTGATTTTGATAATGGCCCACTGACCGACGCGGAGGATGACTATCTATTTTGGACTGTAGACAACTGGCGCGCGGCGGCAGGTATCCATCAAAACGGCTTCCGACGCAAATATGGCCCGAAGGAAGCACTGGTTACCGCTTTTGGCCAGATGCAATCCGGGGATGCTATTGGCCCGTGGATATTCGAGGATTTGCAAAAGGGGTTTGGGGCGTTGCGATGGACAGCATATCATCCCGAAAAACAGTGGGATTATTATTGTCGGGATTATATCGCTCCGCCGGATAGGTGGCCAGACGATCTGCCGCATAGAGATAATCCCTGGATTTTTTCTAAACTCAATAACTTAGCGCGGCCGGTAAAAGTATATCGGCCTGCTGATAATGGGCCGTTAGAGTTTGGCAGCCGAGGGCCTGACGATTACGGCAAGCTTAACGGCGTTTTAATTCCGGGCGGACATGACATTACGCAGGAATTTTTTGCCCTGACAGGAGAAAACACAATTAGGATCGAAACATGGGATATATATGGAGCTGATATCGGTTTTTACGGAAGCGATTGGCTTGCAAAATGGGATTTTACAAACGCATGAGAATTTTATTATTCAGCTCAATCCATATTCAAGACAGAGCACAAGCCGATTCTCTGTCCAGTGATTTAACGGACTGGAAACGCCGGTGTGAGAGCGCGTTCAAGATTCCGCCGAACATGTTTCTTGTGGAGCGCGGGGAATATCAGCCGACAACGCTTTCCTTGCCGGTAATTTCGGCGCATATCCCGGACAGCAAGCCATATCATTGTAAAGATTGGTCGTACGGGGTGGCCGCCGGACATGTCGGACTGCATTATGCAATGCAACAGCCCTTTGATCTCTGCATTATATTTGCCACTGACGCGATTCTCGGCGTCCCCCTGCAGGATATAGCCGAAGAATTTATGACCCGCTCAGAAATCGCTGCTGGCCCACTCTGGCATGGAAGCCCAGATACTCATTTGATTCTGCTAAAAAAGCAGGGGGTAATTGACATGCTTTATTCAATCCCATTCACGCCACTTGGCGCAAACCGCATATATTTTGAGCACGCTTTAAGCATCGCCTTTCATGGCCGCTGGTGGAACCCGTGGCCGGAAATCAAAACAGTCCGACAAGAATATAATACCCCCGAACTTTATCAGGGGACAGACGAGGAGATAATAAAATCATGGCCTATATTAGCCAAAGCAAGCCCAGAACTAATCCGGGCATACAAACAGGCGCGCCCCATCCCTTTAACCGCGTAGAGCGCATAAGAATGGCGGAAGAATGGGATTCTGTCATCCGTCAGAATCACAAATACAGGGGGGGGGCTAATCCACCTGTCATTTATGATTTTTCCCCACCTTTTTTATTTGATTTCCGCATAAAGTCCACCCGGCGCATGGGAATAGGTGATCAAATATGTCTCTTGACCGCAATTCAGGGTGTTGCTGATAAAATCGGGCCGGAAAACGTCTCAATCTGGTACGACCCGGCATATCTGGGGAGTGCCGACATATTTCCCATGGGAGGCCTGTCCGCAATCCCGATCTCTGCCTTTTCAGGGGATGTCCAGGAATATGCCAAGGGCTATACCGTCATCCCATGCCGGGGGCATATCATGGATTGTCCGCTTGGTGGGGAACATATATGTTACTATGGGGAGCATACCGGCAATCCACTTGATGAGATTTATTATTCCTGGGGTTGGCATAATCTTATTAGGGGGGGGGACGTTTGCCCCCGGTTATATCCGCCGCGTGATGCTGTAGCAGAAGCCCAAAGAATAGCCGCAAACATTATGCCCTTTGTCTGCTGTACGCCTCTGGAAGTATCACGGCATAACAACAACTGCACGCCTGAAAAATGGGGGGAGGTCTTGAATCAGTCAGATAGTCAACCTCTTATCCTTTTTGGATGCGCTCCCAAAGAGAGATCAGAACTTGAATCCATGATTGACGGCATGAATCTCAATCGTAAATACCAGATCATATCCGTATCTCTGCAGACATGGAAAGCTCTGATTGATTTAGCATCTGCAAGTTATACAGGCAACTCATGCGGATTGTGGCTGTCAATGGCAAGCAAGACTATGACATATCTTTTGCAACACGACGATCCAAACCATACGCATAACCATATGTGGAGCTGGAAAAAATCATGGAAAACAAAAAATATTATTTTATTAAATGCGTAGGTACTACTTTAGGGGCGGGCTCCCTCGTTCCATCGTATCATCTCGACTTTCAAATACACGTAATGCTTAAAAGGTTTTGATACTCTACATGGCAGAGACACTTACAACAGGAGAGGTTTGCAAACTCTACGGCATTGGCCGAGAACAACTGGAGGTATGGGTTAAAAACGGCTGTCCGGTTGTCGGCAAGCGCAAGGCTGGTCCAAAGGGCGGTCGGCCTCATAACCTTTTTGACCCGAAATCACTTGCGGCCTGGGCGTTGGCGCACAACAAAAAACCGAAAGGAATTGAAGGGGCAATCCTTAAGGCTGTTACTCCGCCAGAATTGCCGAAAGAATCCCCGGCGCAGAATACTCCCCGAAAGGTTGTTGACCCACCGGCACAACTCGACCTTGTCCGTGGACAATATGCCAGCCTTATGAGCAGGTATGCCAGATTGGTCAACACTAACGGGGACAATGTAGAGATTGCCACAATTTCCCGCGCCCTGACCGCGAAGGGAACGGAACTGCGCTTGCTGGAAATGGACGTTCTTGAATGGAAAAAACAAACCGGGGCTTTATGCGACTACGCTGAAATGCAACGGCTTTTTGTTGACCTTGCATCCGGTGTCCGGGAAAGAATCATGGCGTTGCCGAATGAACTTGCCCCGGTATTGCGGGAATATCTGCGCGACCCGGATGACGCCGGGAAGGTGAGGGATGAAATTGATCAGGCTATCAGGCACGCACTTGCGGCATTGCCAGATGAATTGCCGGAGAAAGAGAGATGACACATCGAAGCAGAATAGTTAAAGCATGGAACGACGCTATCAAACCGCGCCCGCACCTTGCCGTGGATGAATGGGTGGAATCGCCAGACGGCATTGTTCTGTCCAGCCGTTCCAGCGGAATCCCTGGCCCGTTGAAATTGCGACAAACACCATACCTGCGCGAACCTCTCCGGGCGTTTAATCATTCCGGCATTCAGCGGATAAGCCTTTGTTTTGGGACACAGGCCGGAAAGACTACGTTTGTATTTTGTCTTTTGGGTTATATCATTGACTATGACCCCGGCCCAACAATGCTTGTATATCCGACATTGAACATGGCGCGGGGCGTGAGTAAGGACAGAATACAACCTATGATTCAGGACTGCCCGAACTTGCGGCGACATTTGACCGGGGCTGTAGATGACTTCCAGCTTTTAGCCTATACCCTTGACCGGTTGACGGTCAGATTTGCTTGGTCAAATTCCGAATCTGCCACACGCTCCCACCCGATCAAATATCTGCTTAAAGATGAACTCTCGGCTTTTGCACCGGGCGCGTCCAGTGCGGCAGACCAGCGCGTCAAAACTTTTTGGAACCATAAAATTGTTTCCACGTCCACGCCGATGCACGAAGATGACCCTATGTGGCGGGAGCTTGGCCTTGAACAGCGCGAAGAAACCGCAAAAGGGGAAGAACTCTTTAACACGTCTGCTTGGATACCCAAAAGCGCAACAACGGTTTATTTTTACCATGTCCCATGCCCGCATTGCGGAGCCATGATCCGGCTTGAGTTTTCTGGCTTGCGTTGGCCGAAGGATTGCGCCATCCGGGACTTGGACGCGAAAGCATGGTATGAGTGCCAAGCCTGCAAAGGTCAAATCACGGACGCGCAAAAGACCAAAGCCGTTGAGGCTGGTAAATGGCAGACGGAGAATCCCGGCGGCAAGTGGGTTGCATATCATATGAACAGTCTTTATCCGCGCTGGGACTCTTGCCGCTTCGGGGCCATAGTCCGCGAATACCTACGGGCAAAAATGAGCCAAGACCCGGCACAGATGCAGGAATTTGTCAATAACTATTTGGCCCTGCCTTACAGCCTTGAACAGGCCGGAATTGAACTTGTTTCGGACGCGGCGATTGACAACGCATTAGACACCTATCAGCGCAATACTCTACCCGCTGGCGTAAAAGCCCTCGTGCTTGGCGGGGATGTACAGGGCGATTGCGCTTATTATGTCGTCATCGGTTTTGGTTCAAATTCCGAAGCGTGGATAATCTCATGGGGACTTGTCGCCAGCGAAATGGAACTGCCAGGGATTTTAACGCGCCGCCTTGCACATCCATCCGGCGCACTTATGCGGATTGTCGGCGGGGCAGTTGACGCAAGATATAAAGGTCAATCCGTTTTTGATGTTTGCCGAAAATACCGCGTCTTAAAACCTGTGCAAGGACAGGATATTATCCGGGAGCCAGGCAAGACAACTCCGATCCCATACAAGACATGGACACCTGACCGGGACATTAAAGGCCGCACGCCAGTTAATGCCTTGACCGGATTATCAATCAATACGGTTTATTTCAAGCAGATCATCTACGGCCGTTTGAATCCGGCGGAAGGCCAGCCGCGCATCTTGCACCTGCCGGTGGATGCGGATGAAATGTTGACCAGGCATTTACAGTCCGAGCAGGAAATCTTGAGCCGCAAGCGCGGAAGCGCGGGGTTTGAAAAGAAGTGGGTAAAGCGAAAAGGGTTTGACGCCAATCACCTTTTAGATTGTACCGTATATGCCTTTGCGATTGCGCACGCTCTTAAACTGTTTCGCTTGTCCGATGCCGCCGGACTTTTCGGGGCCGCGAAACCGCAAGCGACAGAAGGACAGACCGAACAGCAATCGGACGTTCAACAGCCACAGCCGGCCCCACGTCCGCCCCCGGCGCGGAAACAATATCTGCCGCTTATCAGTGGATACTTAACAAAACGATAAAGGAGACCATGAAAACGAAAATAAAACTGCCGGACATTGACGGAATCCCCGTCCACTGTTCGCACGATAGAATTGTGCCGCTTGGAGAATTGAAACCAAACCCGCGCAATTACAACAAGCACCCGGAAGCACAAATCGCGTTGCTGGCAAAAAACATCAAGGCTGTCGGCTGGCGGCACCCGATCACGGTCAGTAATTTGTCCGGGCAGATCGTAGCTGGACACGCACGGCTTGAAGCGGCAAAGAGACTTGGATTATCTTCTGCCCCGGTCAACTTCCAAGACTTTAAGAACGATTCAGAGGAAATGTCCGTTCTTATCGCGGACAATCGTCTTGCTGAATTGGCGGAGCCGTCCTTGCCGGAAATCAAAGACCTTTTGCTTGAATTAGACACCGGCGCGATGGACATAGGTTTAACCGGCTTTGACGAAAAGGCGATGGAGGATTTGATGACGCAGTTCCATCCGGATGATGAAAAGGAATCCGCCGCACTCGGTGAAAAATACGAGGTGATTATCTCTTGCGCGTCAGAATCTGAACAAGAAAAATTACTGAAACGATTTACAAAAGAGGGGTTAAAATGCAAAGCGTTCATATTGTAAGAGAGTCAGCCATTGATCACTCGCCCCGCGTAATGATGTTAGAGGGCATGTTTGATATTCCGGTTGCCGAAAAATCGCGGCATGAATGGGATGTTGCGCTTGACTTGCCGGATAAATGGAATATCGGCGTTATTGTCGGGCCGTCAGGATGCGGCAAGACAACGATTGCGCGGGAGTTATTCAAAAAATCTATGGCCGATAAATGGCCGTGGAAAAAATCCGCGAGCGTTATTGACTCGTTCCCTGCAACCATGTCCTTACGGGATATAACAGCGTTGCTTTCATCGGTCGGCTTTTCAAGCCCGCCGTCATGGCTGAAGCCTTTTTCGGTTCTTTCAAATGGTGAGCAATTCCGCGTTCATCTTGCGCGAACATTGGCGGAAATGAAGGACCTGGCCGTCGTGGATGAATTTACATCCGTCGTGGATAGAACCGTTGCCAAGATTGGTAGCGCGGCGATTGCAAAAACAGTTCGCAAACGTGGGCAGAAATTAATTGCAGTCAGTTGTCATTATGACATTCTTGACTGGCTGGAGCCGGATTGGGTTTATGAGCCCGCTATAAACCGTCTGGCAAGGGGGTCGCTTTGGCGACGGCCTAAAATCACGCTCAATATCCGGCACGTGGATAAAACAGCTTGGCAGTTATTCCGCCAGCATCATTATTTGAGTTCTAATTTGTTAAATTCGGCGGCTTGCTTTTGCGCCTTCGTTGAAAATCAGCCTGCAGCTTTTTGTGCAATATCTTCATTCCCGCATCCGATTGTTCCGTCATGGAGAATTCATCGCCTGGTAACTCTTCCAGATTTTCAAGGGGTCGGGATTGGTAACGCTTTGATGGATTTTTGCGCCGGACTTTACGCCAATGAAAAACCAGTTTCGATTTGCACGTCGCACCCGGCATTAATGCGTTCCATGAGCGCACGGAAAAATTGGATTATGACATCAAAACCAGGACACCGAGGAAAACAGGGCGGGGCGTCTATTGCCCCGCATGACTCGAGTCGTGGGCGAATAACGGCAGGCTTTCGATTCCGCGGGAAGGTGTTACCGGAAGAATATCGAAAGTTTGGGCTGGATAAATCACGTTGTAAAAACCTTGCTTCCCCTTGACCGGAAACGGCGTGATCGGGCGCACATCGGTCAGCACCCAGGCAAAACATTCGGGCTGATACGCGATATGCGCCGCGTCGGCATCGGCGGGAACAAACTCGCGCACATCGGCCAGATGGACAACGCAGAGAGCCATGCCACGCAAATAGTCGGCATATTTTCGCTGGGTGGAAATAATCAGCAACTCTCCCCGATAACCAGTTTTCCAAGACCTAATTTCGAGCGTCTTTTTGCCCGTAGCGATCAACGTCGCCCAGGGGTTATGGATTGATATGGCTCTCATTTCGGAAGCAAGTTTTGGATATTCCCGCGACGGAAGCAATGAAAAAACGGAGCGCATCCACGGAACCCTTGATTCTATTGACTTTTCTGCATCATTTTTATTACGATTTTTGTTGACTATTGGTAAGAAAATAGTAGGATTGTAGTCAGAAAGAGAGAGATGTACTCTCTCTAAAAAGTTGCCCCGCGTGGTTGTAGCCACCGGGGCACGGTCACGGTAACAATAACATAAAGGAGCCCGAAACCATGACGAACGAAAATAAAGCAGAAAACAAAAAAGAAGGCAAGGAAACAATCAAAGGGATGCTCGAAAATTGTGCGGGGAGTGAGTATTTGAGCTCGCGCGATAAACGCAACATCAAATCATACACAGATGCGTTGCAAGCAATCTATGATCGCGCGCTTGAGGATTATGATCATTACTGCGCAAAGCATATTGATCTGCATGAGCGCTATCGCGCAATCAAGGCGGATGCTGGGTATATATCGCGCTTTGCGCGCCGGCACATTTTGCCATGCCGGGGGACGCTTGATGAGATGATTAAGCAAGTCGCGCTCGCGGAATTGCATAAAAATAAAAAGTGCGGAACGGGAAAAGAAACGCGCGCGGATGAGGCGAAGCGCGGACATTTTGCCGCGCTTACGCGGAAATATCATGCTCATTGTGCCCAATGGGGCGACTATGCGCCCAGTCGGTTGACGGTCTATAATACACATATCTATCGCAATCGTGCATATTATGAGTATTATAATTGCGATAATAAGATTGTGCGTGGGTCAACGCGATTGTTTTTGCGCCGTGACGGAAAACGATATTGCAATGTATCCGCAAAATTGCTTTGCGTTGATGATATTTCCTGGACGGGCATCTCTTTATCAAGTGCCTTACAGTCGCTCCGCCGCCGCGATGTCGCCGACTGGGGGCGTGACAAAATAGGGATATATATCACGCTCGACGGTAACGATAAATATCATCTCCGCCGCGTTGCTGACATCAATGATGCGATCATTACCCTTCGTCGCCGCGCGAATGAACGTAGGATGGTTGAGCGCAATGCAAACCTCGACACGATTATCGCGCAACGAGGATACGCTATCCTTGTATCTATTGATGATAGCGTTAAGTCCGGAAACTGCCCGATGGGAACGGAAAAATTCCGCGAACACGTGAAAACAGAATATCAATACGATGCGCAAGTTATCAGTGCTGATTTGTTGCTTGCGATCCGTGATGATGAGTTCACGCGCCGTGCCGCCAGGTGGGCGTTGTTAAATCAAAAAGTTGCGTAAAAAAAGAGAAAAAAGGAGGAATGAAATGAAAATATCAATCAGTTTGCCAGATGAGTTGTATAAAAAAATCACCGCCCGCGACAGAAAAGACCGGGGGCTATCTTGGAGCATTTACACGGACATAGACAGATACCTGCGCGTAATGTCTGCCAGCAAACCCTCGCTGATCGAAAATGAGGCGATGCTTTTGTGCGATGTCCACAACGGGACAATCCTGCAATCTGACCTCGCGGAGCATTACAACGAGTCGCTCTGTTGGAATGTTGAGGATTCGGAGCCGGATGGGGTTTTTGAAAAATGGAAAGTGGATAAGGAAAAATTCTTAAAGAAAATCAGGTCATTCACACCTGCGGAGGCCTGCTCCGTCGTTGACTCCATTGAACAGTGGTGGGAACAAGACAAGCCGGACAGCAAAAACCTGCGAAAGTTTTTTAATATTACAAAATAAGTTTTGGCAACAAGGAGGCCGGGGGTAACTCCCCGGCCTTTTTTTTAGACATGATTTTCCAGTATTTTTCCGCGTCTTCCCGCTTGACTAATCCCCGGTAATGGTTAAACAGGACTCCCGGCAGTCCGGCATGTCCAAGTTCAAGGGCAGTCCGCCCAGCGTCCCCGAAGGCGGCAAGGTGATATGACGCAAAGCTATGTCTCATGCCGTTGGCAACCCATTTCACGCCCGTTTCTTTAAGCAGTTTTATCAGTCGCCTTCTCCGCGTGATGTCCGGGGGAGCAATTTTGCCGGACGGTTTAATATGGGGCGCAAGCCAAGCCGCCAGATTGTCCGATATGGTTACGTGTCTTTGCCTTCGCCGCTTTGCCACTTCCGGACGCACGGTGATAATCTTTTCAGCCAGTTTTATATCCGTCCATTTCAGCCCCTTCAATTCCGCTGTCCGCAATCCCCCAAAAAAGCCGATGGCCAGCCAGGGAATGATTGTAGTATATTTTTCCTTTGCCCCAGCGAATAGTTTTTCCACGTCCGGCACGGTAAAGGCTTCGGGCAAGGTTTCATCAATTTTTGGTCGCTCCAAGTCGGATGCTGGATTATGGTCTATCAGTTTTTGTTTTACGGCATAGTTAAAGAATCCAATTAAATAGGTGATATAATTACGCCGATTTGCGGGGTGAAATTTATGGTTATCAAGCCAGTCTTTCAGGGTTTCGGTCGTTACCTCGTGAATGTTTTTATCTCCCACATCGGCGGCCAGGCAACCTATTCTGCATTTAATTTCAACCAGGGAAGCGGGACGCAGTCCGATTGCCGTTTTGCCCGTAAGGTAAGACGCGTAAAGTTCCCTGACCGTTTTTGTGCCGCCTGCCGGGTGAAAGTGGCGCATATAGAAATCTACAGCAACGGATAAAGGAACGGGTTTGAGCCGTTTGATGGCGGCATAAGCCTCAATGCGTTCTTTGTCCGACAGACGGAATCCGGCCCGGCCGTCTTCTCGTATTTCCCGCTGGCGACAGTTAATCCAAAACTTAGCATCTGATACCGTTTCAAACGTCTTGCGCTTCCGTTTTCCACGGGAGTGTAATTCAGCTTGCCAAACGTCCCCGCGCTGGCGTATTATGCCGCCGTTGTGTTTTAAAATCTGTTGGTAATAGGGCATAGAATTAAGTTACCATGTTAAAGTTTAACGGCAATATGATTTTTATTCCTGGGACAATTTATATTTTTAAAACCGTCCCAAACCGTCCCAAGAGAAATTTTACAATGGCGATAAATATGTCATAAGTATTTGATTATCAATATATTTACCCCCGTAGCTCAGTTGGACAGAGCACCGGATTTCTAATCCGGTTGTCGCGTGTTCGAACCACGCCGGGGGTGCCAGATAAAAAGCAGTCAAAAGCCAGAAGTCAGTGGTCAGCAAGATGTCTGACTACACGGAGGATTGCATGAAAAACAAGTTAATTATTTTTCTAATTGTTTCTATCGTGGGCGGTGCGGCGGCCGGGAATAGCGCCGAACAGCCGGCGATCTCAAATCAGCCGCCGGAGGCGGTATCGCAAACGCTCCAGGCAAAGTTAAAGCAGGCGCGCGCCATTTTATCCGAAATCCGGGATACGCTGAAACACAAGGAAGAAATCCTCGCCAAAACGCGGGAGCAGAATGAACAAGCAAAAAAAAATGAAGCTTCGCTTGCCGAATACAACCGCCTGGATAACGTTATAAGACAGGAAATTCAAAAATTACGCGAGCAGGCAGATGCGGCCGAAAAAGAACTGGCCGGCCAGGTTAAACAAATTGCACTTTACGACCGTGTTCAGGAAGAATACGCAAAAGCGCAAAAAGAACGCTTGGAATATGAATCCAGCGCGCAACAGGCTGAAGACAAACTGGCGGCGGCGCAACAGAATCTGTCCGAAATGAAGAACAAATTAGCAGAATTGCTGGCAAAAGACAAAGAAGCAAAAAAGCGGGCTCATGACTCGGAAAATGCCGTGGCAGTTCTTGAAACGGAAAGAACGCGGCGGGCGGAAGCATTAGCCCGCTCTGAAAAGGCCGTAACAATGAGCGAAAAAGCCGAAAAAGAACGCTTGCTTCTGGCAAGCCGGCTGGCGGAGCTTGAGCAGAATCTCCGTCCCCAGCCGCAGGATTCTCCGGGACAAACCGACCTTCAAGGCGAAATCGAGAAAGAGAGAAAGGCCATTGCGGAAACCGAGGGGAAAATAAAGAAGGATGATAAGGCGCGCGCGGAAGCCGAAAAAAACATCGTGGAACTGAAAAATCAATTGCAGGCGCTCCAAAAAACAGCGCGTTCGGACTCTCAAAAAGGAGACAACACAAAACGCCTGCAGAGCCGGCTTGAAAAAATACGCGATCAGCGCATCGCGGCGGAGGAGCAGTTAAGGAAGGCTGAAGAGAAACTCAAGGAGAGCGGAGAATCTGCCGCGGTATTGACCAACATGATCGCCGCCGCCGAGAAACAGCAGGAAAAGGACAAGGAAACAGAAAAAAACATTGCCATGCTGACGGCTGAGATTGAAAAAGAAGCCGCCCTTATAAACGAAATTAACGCGCGCATCAACAAGCAAGCCCTTAATCTCAAAGCGCTTGAAGATGAAAAAGACCGGCTCAACAAAGCCCTGATTCTCGTCAAGGAAAAACTGGGAAGAGAAGAAAAAAACATCGGCAGACTTGATGAAATGAGGCTTCAGATTGCCGAGCAGAAAAAAATCCGGGCGGACATGGAAGCCAGATTACAGCAAGCAATCCGGGAGCAGGAAGTCCTGGAGAAAGAAAAAGAACAGTCAAACCAGGCTTTGATTGATGCCGGAAATCTGATTCTAAAAAAAGAAAATGATTCCCGGAAAGCCGCTCAGGCCGCCGAAGAATTGCAGAAGGAAAAGGAGCTTGCCCGGAAATCAGCCGATCTTCTCCGGGAAAAAGAACAGAAGGCAAGACAGCTTGCCGGGGAAAAGGCTGAGATCCAAAAAAAACTTGATGAAGCCCAGGCGGAATTAGCGCAGCAAAAGGAGCAAGTAACGGACGAAAGCTCAGACAAAGATGCCTTAGCCGCTGAACAGGATATTTTAAATAAAGCGCGGTCAGTGTCAGCCGGCATTCAGCCTTCCGGACAGGATGCCGGAACAGGCCAGCCTCAGGAAAAGAAAGCCTCCAAACAGACCGGAATCCGCAGTAAGCAGAAACAGCTTGCGCAAGCTGAAAAACACTACGAACTTGGAATACAGAAATGGGATAAAAACGATATGGAGGGCGCAATCGCGGAATTCAAGAAGGTTATTGATTTGAATCCGGATGCCGCCGGCGCATATTATAACCTGAGCCTTGCCAGTCTCCAGCAGGGCGAGAAAGAAGAAGCATGCAATTATGCCTACAAAGCCGGTGAATGTTATATCAAGGCCAACAATCTTACCCAGGCCACAAAAATGTCGGTTCTGTTAACAAAAATTGACCAGAATTCACCGTTAACCGCAAAACTCCGGGGGAAAATTGCGACGGCGGCAAAATACATCAGATAGAAAGCCCCCAGTAAAAAGCATCCATATTGATTTCCCTTATTGTCTTGGGCAATTCCATAAAACTCGCCCTGATTATTTTTTCCATTTTTGACAGCGAAACAATTGATTTCCGGGCCAGCACCGATCCAAGCATGACCAGGTTGGCGGCTTTAACATTGCCGAGCTGGTCGGCGATTTTTGTCGCCTGTATTCTGACGAAGTGCCAGTCAAGATTATTAACCTTGCACAGCGTGCTGTTGGCAATGGCCAGCCCTTTTTGTTCAATATATGCGATGAAACGTTCCGCCGCCTGCTGGTTCATGGCGATAAGTGTGTCAAATTTTTCGGCCAACGGCGAAGAAATTTCGTCTGAGGAAAGGATCACCTGGCAATAAGACGCGCCCCCCCTGACCTCCGCGCCGTAAGAAGGGAAAAAAGTTACGAAAGGATAGTTTTCCATGGCCGCCCTGGCCAGCATTTTTCCAAGTGTTACAATACCCTGGCCACCCGTGCCCGCGATAAGAATTCTTTCAATCATTTGATGCTGACTCCTTCTTTGCGAAATACTCTGACCGGGAAATGTTTGCTCAGTTCGTTTTTTACAAATTGCAGAGACTCATCCGGCGAAAGCCGGAAATAGGTCGGGCACGGTGAAAGGATTTCAACAAAACTGTATCCTTTTCCATCCAGTTGCGATTTGAAAGCCGTCAAAAGAGCCTTTTTGGTTTTCATAATGCCCGGAACACCGTCCAGGGCGGTGCGTTCAATATAGAAAGGCCTGTCAAGCGTGTTTAAAAGTTCGCAGACACGGATCGGACAGCCGGTTGTGGACGCCTTGCGGCCGGACGGACAGGTGGGAGTCTGCTGTCCGACCAGAGTGGTGGGAGCCATCTGGCCGCCGGTCATTCCATAGACGGTATTGTTAATGAAAATAACGGTAATATTCTCGCCGCGATTGGCGGTATGAATCGTTTCCGCCATGCCGATGGCGGCAAGATCGCCATCGCCCTGGTAGGAAAATACGATCCGGTCGGGCCGGGAGCGTTTGATGCCCGTTGCCACCGCCGGGGTGCGGCCGTGCGGCGCCTCGGACATGTCACACTTCAGATAATAATAGGCGAATACGGCGCAACCCACGGGGGCGACTCCGATCGTCTTATTTTGAATGTGCAGTTCATCCATAACTTCGGCCAATAATTTATGCACAAGGCTATGGCCGCATCCCGCGCAATAATGCATCTGCTTTCCAGTAAGCGCCGCGGGTCTGCTGTATATAATATGCCGGTTTTGTTTCATCGTTAAGGTCGGGTCATGTTTTCGTTTTTTTTGCGACCCCGTAAATAACGCGCAAAATATCGGATTCGCTTGGCACCTTTCCGCCAGGATAGCCGCTGAAAAATATTTTTGCCGCGCCGCCGGTTGCCATCCGGACGTCTTCCAGCATCTGACCGCAGTTCATTTCCACGACCAGGATGGCCTTTGCTTTTGAGGCAATTTTGGCGAGCCGTCTTGCGGGAAATGGCCACAAGGTGATCGGACGATATAAGCCGACTTTTAACCCGCGGGCGCGGGCGGCCATCATGGCGCCTTTCGCAATCCGGGCACACGTGCCCCATGCGGCGACAAGCAGATCGCAGTCATTCGCATACATTTCCTCGTATCGGGTTTCCTGTTGCGCTATTTTCCGGTAGCATGTTTGAAGCTCGTAATTGTGCTTTTCAAGCTCGCCTTCGGCAACGAGCAATGAACGAATCCAATTCGGCTTGCGTCCCTTTGCCCCTGTCAAAGCCCAGGGTTTGGGCGGCACAGGCGGCGGGGGGCCGCGATGCAAATAAATCGGCTCCATCATCTGCCCCAATCGGCCATCGGCCAGAATGACGACGGGGATCCTGTAATTATCGGCCAGCCGGAAGGCCTTAATGGTGAATGTGTGCATTTCCTGAACTGATATTGGCGCAAGAACTATTGTGCGGTAATCGCCATGCCCGCCGCCTTTCGTTGCCTGGAAATAGTCGCCCTGGGATGGGTCTATGCTTCCAAGCCCGGGACCGCCGCGCTGAATATTGGCGATAACCGCCGGCAGTTGGCATCCGGCAAGGTATGATATCCCTTCCTGCTTCAAACTTATTCCGGGCGATGAAGAACTGGTCATTGCCCGGGCGCCGGTTACCGACGCGCCAAGAACCATATTTATTGCCGCCAGCTCGCTTTCCGCCTGAATAAATACTCCGCCGCATTCAGGCAGTCGTTTTGCCATATAGGCCGGGATCTCGTTTTGGGGGGTGATGGGATAACCAAAATAGAATCTGCATCCCGCGCGAATAGCGCCTTCCGCCAGGGCCTCGTTGCCCGTCATGAACACGCGTTCTTTGTCCGCCTTCAGCGCAGTGTGTTTCATTTGTGTTTCTTTGCCCTTCTTCGCCAGAAAGCCCTGTGGCTTGCCACAGGGAGGAATGGCGTTCTTGGCTTCGCAGGGTTCCGCAATGCCCCGCGGCTCTCGGTCTCCGTAGCCAGAGTTGCTACGGCGCAGGAAGCTGCCGCGGGGCGCTTCCCTTTTGCGCTAATCACGCGGATTTCAATGGCCGCTTCCGGACATATAATCGCGCATTGTCTACAGCCCGAGCACAACTTGCCGGGCGTCCCGCGCGGTTTATGGTCAGATTCTGGAAAATGAAATCCGTTTTTATTCACATTTTGCGAAAAAACAAGCGTCTTTCGCGGACAAATGCTGACGCATAGACCGCATCCTTTGCAAAATGGTTTGAGAACTTTGATCTGATATCGCGCGCTCATCGCCGGTCAAAATTATGAACAAAATGTTTCCTTAGTTTCTTTCGTTGTTCCTGCCGGATAGCAAAAAAAGAATTCTATTGTCCTTTGGTTAAAAGGCAACATTTCTTTTATTTTTTTACTCTCCCCGGGCTTTTCGGCAAATAAATCTTCCAAAATACCTGAAAATTATGTCCTTTTCTTCTCCGTTATCATTTTCAGTTCCGGATTTTCCGGGCCGAAATGTTTCAGCATTACCATCGGATCGGTTGGGGAGAGATTGCGGATAGTCACGCCCGCCCTGGCCGCGGACTCGCTTACGAAAAATTCGTCATCGGTTAATTGTCCGTAACGGATCAAGGCCGGGGACGCCACGTCCCAGACGCCCATTTTACCGCACCCCTGCAAAGTTATCAACCCATAGGCCGCCTGGTCTGTTATGGTGGCTGTTTTATTGGGAAAAACAGTCAATTCCTTGGCGCTGAAGGCCTTTGCACGGTAGCAAATCCATTTTTCACGGTAGCCGGCTTTAACCATTTCCTTCTCAGGTTTGACCGCTTTGGGACGCATGAAACGGTTGGCGACAAAATCCGGATCAACGTTCTTTTCCCAGTCCAGCACCGCAACAAGATAATCGTGGTTGCCGATCTTGTTTTTGGGACTGTTTTTCCAGAGGAGTTCTTCGGGGATGATCTGGTCGCCCACAAGCGATTGATACATGGCAAAAACGTCGGAGGCCTCCTGCGGCTCGTAGGTGCAGAAACTGCCCGGGGCATGGAGGATGCCCGGCGGCACGTCCCAGCCGGTGCCGACTTCCAGGCGGTAGGCGCGGGAAAAATTAGTGATTTTATTATCGCCCTTTGGAAAATTAACCAGACATTCCCTGATCTTTTGCCTTGCTGTTCCGGGTTCAATGCCGAAAAACGTGTAAGGGAAATCGCCGCCGTAATTGTTTAATTGGGGCGGAAAGTAGTAAGCCTCATGCTTGGACGATTGATTCACCAGTTTGGCATATTTTTGCGGGTGATGCACATGGTAGGGCAGGGCGCCCTTATTATCAAAAAATTTGGCGAACATCGGCCATCGTCCGTGTTTTTTCCAGACACGTTCGCCGATCAGCGTTCCTTTCAATTCCGTGACCGCATCCCGGAAAAGAATTTGACGTTCCTTGCCGCCATCCCGGAAAACTATGAAACTCAGCCCCTCGTTGGGCGCTGTTTTAGGTCCGTTATCGGCCGGAGTGACGGAAGCAAACCAGCGTTCGTCAATGCCGCCTCTTTCCCCGCCCAGGGCATAATAATCATCGGGATGCAGTTTTATTCTCCGGCCCGGTATGCAAAAAGACCGCGGCACCCAGTTGGGCGCAAAACGCACTATTCCTTTTCCCTGTTCCAGGGCCAGTTCGGCGTTTTTTTTGGCATTCATGATTTTTTATATCTCCGGCCGGATTTTATCGCCTATTTTGAAAATAACCTTGATTGCTTCCGCGCTCTCGAAAAGATCAAAGGCTTTTTGCCAGTCATTGAGCGCGAAGGAATGCGTAATGAGCGGCTTGACCTTGATGTGGCCGCCGGCGCAGAATTCCAGGGCCTTTTCCCAGCCAAAAAATTTCTGACTGAACGAGCCGGCGACGCGCAGTTCCTTGTAAAGAACCTGGTCAAAATCGAGCGTAACCGGTTTGCCGCAGATACCCACCTGCGTATAACTTCCCTCGCGCCGGAGAGTTTTCAGGCAGAGATTTACCGCCGCCTGGGCGCCCGAACACTCAATAGCGGCGTCAACGCCGCATCCATTGGAAATATTCATTATTTCTCGTTCAGGATCATCCGAGACGCAAACATAATCCGCGCCGAGTTGTTTTCCCAGTTCCAGACGGTTTTTATCCTTTTGCCGGCCCGTTAGAATTACTTTTGCGCCATTAGCTTTGACGTATTGCAGGCAGAAAAGCCCCATGGGCCCCGGTCCGGTGACCAGAACCAGATCGCCGGCGCTGACGCGGGTAAGTTCCTGAACCGCGTGATAGGCGCAGGCGGAAGGATCGGTGAGCGCTCCGGATTGAAAATCAACCTTGTCCGGCAGGCGGTGAATGCGGACGACGGGTATAATGACATAATCGGTAAATGCCCCGTTAAAAGCGTAACCGGTGGCGAGACGTTCGCGGCACAGGTTATAGCTTCCACTGGCGCAGTAGCGGCATTTGCCGCAGGCGGAACGGGTATTCTCGCCGGTTACGCGCACGCCGATTAAATCTTTGTCAACACCGGCGCCGGCTTCCATGATGATGCCGCTGAATTCGTGGCCGGGCACGACCGGGTAGCGCATGGGAATGCCGATATCGCCCTTGCGGATGTGCAGGTCTGACCCGCAGATTGAAGCGACTTGAACCGCGATTTTTACTTCCGCCGGACCGGGGTCGGGTTCGGGGATTTCGCGCAACTCCATGTTGCCGGAACCGGGCGCGTGTTTTACAATGGCAATCATTTATTTATTCTTTTTTGTGTTGTTATTTGATTTAATTTATATCATTTTCTCAACAGTTGCAATTACAATCAACCCTGATTACTTCACAGGAAAAGATGAATTCAACACTGCCGGGATGGTTAATCAATCCCACAATCTGGTCGGCATGTTTGGCATGGTTGTTTGCGCAAACAATAAAGATGGCGTTTTTTTTCGCGCGCACCCGCCGGATCAACCTTGCTTATCTCGTCAGCACCGGCGGCATGCCCAGCGCGCACTCGGCTTTTGTCTCGGCCCTGGCGGCTTCGGTGGCCTTGCGGGTTGGTATGGCCGACCCGCTTTTTGCATTGGCGCTTGCCTTTGCGCTGGTGGTCATGTTTGACGCCCAGAGCGTGCGCCGGGCGGCCGGAATACAGGCGCGCGTCCTTAATCAGATTATAGATGAACTCTTCAAAACCCGCCGCATAGCTGAGGGACGGCTCGTCGAACTTCTCGGCCATACCCGCTTGGAAGTATTTCTGGGCATGCTCATTGGTGTTTTCGTCGCTATTCTTGTTCACTCTTTCACGATGCATTGATTGGAGTATATCCGGCATATTCCCCGGCAAAATCTACCACTTCTTGCGCACGGGGATATTGGCTTTGGAAAGAACTTCTTTGATGGCCCGGATGGTGTATTGGCCGGAATGGATAATGCTGGCGACAATGGCCGCATCGGCACAGCCTTCCGTAAAGACGCTGACCAAATGTTCCGGCTTTCCGGCCCCGCCGGAAGCAACCACGGGGATGGGCACATTCAATGCAATCATTTTTGTAAGATTAATCTCATAACCGCGGCGCGTGCCATCGGCGTCAACTGAGTTGACCACAATTTCGCCCGCCCCAAGGTCAACCGCCTTTCTGGCCCACTCAAGCGCGTCCAGGCCCGTTCTTTCTCTGAACCCGCGGACAGTGATTTCATAACCGCTTTTGCATTTCTTTGTCTCATCCCGGACCGGATCCATTCCCAGGACAATACATTGCGAGCCGAAAGCCTTGGCGCCCTCCTTGATTATGGAAGGGTTTTTTACGGCAAGAGAATTAACCGATATTTTTTCGGCGCCGGCCAGCAGGACGCGTTCCATGTCTTTCAGGGATGAAATGCCGCCGCCAACCGCAAAAGGAATATGCACGGCGCGAGCTACTTCCGCCACCATCGAAAGATCAATCGGCCGTCCCTCGGACGAAGCGGTGATGTCGTAAAAAACGAGCTCATCGCATCCGCCTTCGCTGTAGGCGGATGCCATTTCCACCGGATCCCCCACGTCAATATTGCCCTGAAACCGGACGCCCTTGGTTACCTTCCGGTTTCGGATGTCAAGACAGGGAATGATGCGTTTTGTCAGCATGGTTCGATTTTGGAATTTGGATTTCCGATTTTGGATTACAGACTATGAATATCAATTCAATCGTTTACGCAAAGTCTTGATTGATGCCACGATAATGGCAGTAATTTCATTGCATTCGGCCATAATGGCCGTAAGTTTATCTGTGCCGCATTTTCCGCTGTCATTAAGAATTTCCATCCAATACAAAGATTCATCGGCTTCTTCCTCGGCCGTCGAAAGTTTGGAGATCATATCGGTCGTTGACTTTGCGCGGCATGCCGCGCGATAGTTGGCGCCAACAGAGCATGCCGACCGCAGCAACTGTTTGCCAATGACAAGGCCGGATGTTGTGTTCGGCAATTGATCAACAAGCGTAATGATCTTCAATGCAAATAATTTTGTTCGGTCTTTAAATTCCTGTTCGTTCATGGTTTGAATTTGGATTTGGACTGCTCGTTTAGCCTGCAGGTTACAATTCCCGCTCATAAAAAATTCAACTCGCAAATCATTAATTTAGATTCTTTAATCCAAAATCCAAAATCGGAAATCCAAAATCCAAAATTAACCAGTCCACTTGGCAAAATTCCGCAATAGACGGAGCCCGATCCGTCCCGACTTTTCCGGATGAAACTGGGTGGCAATCAGATTGTTCCGGCCGACTATTGCGGCGAATTTGACGCCGGCATAGCCGGTTTCGCCGATTATTTCTTTTTTTAACTTTGGAACGGCGTAATAGCTGTGAACGAAATAAAATTCGCTTTCGTTTTCAATCCCCTCCAGGACCGGATGTTGTCTCCGGATTGAAACGGCATTCCAGCCGATTTGCGGGACTTTATCCATGAAATCGGCCGGAGTGAACCTTTTAACTCTTCCAGAGAGCAGGGCCAGCCCCTGGGTGCCGCCGTCTTCTTCCGAGAAATCAAATATTATCTGTGTGCCGAGACATATTCCCAGAAAAGGCGTTCCGCGCTCAACGACCTTCCTTAGCGTCTCCTTCAATTGAAGGGCAACGATGTTGCGCAAAGCCGCGCCGGCCGACCCCACGCCCGGAAAGACAACACGATCGGCGGCCAGGATTTCTTCCGGACGGCCGGTTACTTTCGCATCTACGCCAAGATATTCGAACGCAAGCTTGACGCTCGTCAAATTTCCGGCTTTATAGTCAACGATGGCGATCATTGGTTTTAAAAAAAGGCACAGAGGCACAGAGGCAGAAGGCACAAAGGAAAACAATTCAAAAACCGAATAAAAACTTTGTGCCTATGTGCCTTTGCCACTTTGTGCCTTCATTTATGACAGATACTCAACCGCATTTTTAAAAATTTTCAACCCCGATCCGGACTTCGGCAATTTACCGGAAAGCTTTTGTCTTTGCCACTGGGGATGATTTTCGGGCGAAAGATAAGCCTCCGGATGAGGCATCAGCCCGAAAACCCTTCCGGTCGGGTCGCACAATCCGGCAATGCTGTTGAGCGAACCATTGGGGTTATCCGGGAAACGCACGGCCGGCTTGCGGGTGTCCGCATCAATATAACGGCAAACGACGCCGTGTGCTTTTTCAATCCGGTCCAAAACAGCTTTATCCAATGTTATAATTTTGCCTTCACCGTGGCGGATCGGCAAGGACATTTCTTTCAGTCCGCGCGTAAAAACGCATGGACATTTCGATTCAAAACCGAGGTTGACCCAGAAGTTCTGGAAAGCTCCGCAGTCGTTGTGGGTCAGGGTAATACGGCGGCTCAGATAATCGCCGTCAAATCCGGGTAAAAGGCCCAATTTAACCATGACCTGGAATCCATTGCAGACTCCCAATACCAGGTTGCCCTTATTGATGAAATTGGTGATTTCCCCAGCGGCCCGCGAGCGCAGGCGCAGGGCCAGCACCTGTCCTGAACCCATGTGGTCGCCGAACGAAAACCCGCCGATAAACATTAATGCCTTGAACTGATTCAGCAAATCCGGACGTTCAAGCAGGTCGTGCAAATGGACCATGCGCGGATTTGCGCCGGCCAGTTTCCAGGCAAACACGGATTCGGCCTCGCAATTAACGCCGTAGCCCGTAAGAATCAAAATTGGAGGTTTAGACGCCATGGAGTGTTTTCTTAAAAGCATGCCGCAAATTATCCAAACCAATGGAAATAATGGCGCGCTTGTTTGTTCCATGAACAGTGAGTTTTTTATCGTTTGCGACCGTGCCCACGCAGGCATACGGTATATTTTTAAATATGCGTTCCAGTTTCTCCTGACTGGCCGGCGCCGCTGTCACAATAAACCGGCTGTTGGACTCGGAAAAGAGCAGTTCGTCATCGGCCAGATTTTCACCATGCGGCGCCAAATCCAGGTTGATCCTGGCGCCAAGATTTCCACCCAGGGCGCACAATGCAAAGCCGGCCGCCAACCCGCCGCGGGTTGGGGCGTGCGCCGAGCGGATGAGGCCGCGTCCGATTGCCGCGGCCACGGTCCGGCAAATCTGTTTCCCCAGCGCCGGATTGAGCTCGGGCACATTACCGCCATGGCAAGTTTTTGATGAAGGCCTTTTTGCCAACAGGCGGCAAAGGGCGGAAGCGCCGAGTTCATTGCGCGTAATGCCGACGATATATATCAAGTCCCCGGATTGCTTGAAGTCAGGCGTTACCGCCTTGCGCACATCGTCAATTTTGGCGATCGTGGAGAAGAGCAGGGTGGGGGGGATTGAGATTTTTCTGCCGCCGCGCGTGGAATCGTTTTTACAGCTGTCTTTTCCGGAAATGCAGGGGACGCCATAAGCCGTGGTGACATTATAAAGGGCTTTATTTGCGCGCACCAGTTGCGCCAGTTTGTGAAGCCCATCGGGGGTTTTCTCCGAAAGCACCGGGTCGGGCCAGCAGAAATTATCCAGACCGGCAATCCGGTCAAAATTTCCGCCGGCGCTCACCACGCGCCGCACGGCCTCGTCAATGACCGAAGAAGCCATGTGATAAGCATCCAAATCGGAATAGAAAGGATTAATGCCTTCGGCCAGGACAATGCCGGCGTTGCTTCCATATTCAACCCGCATGACCGTGGCGTCGGCCGGCGCATCGCACATTACGCCAATGAAGGGTTTTACCACGCTCAACCCCTTGACCTCGCCGTCGTATTGCCGGCTTTTGAATTCTTTTGAACAGATATTCAGGTCGGACAACAAATCGCACAAAAGCGCGTTTCTGTTTTTGCCGGGCAGATGCAGTTTTGCGCCGGCCATCGCCGGCGGGCGCCATTTTGCTTCCAAGTGCAGGATAGGACAGCTGTCATACAGAAAATCCATGTCCAAACGTCCGACGACTCGTTCCTTGTAACGGATTATGTATGCGGAAGAATCGGTGAATGTGCCCAGCACGGTCGCCTCAACATCGCGTCTTCCGGCCAGTTCAAGAAACGATTCAACCTTACCGGGGGCAACGGCAAGCGTCATGCGTTCCTGCGCCTCGGAAAGCAAAATCTCCCATGGCTTCAACCCTTCATATTTCAACGGCGCTTTTGCCAGATCAAGGTCGGCGCCGCCGCTCATGCGCCCCATTTCTCCGACCGAACAGCTTAATCCGCCGGCGCCGTTATCGGTAATACAGCGGTAAAGGCCGAGCGCGCGGGCCTCCATCAAAAATTCATACATTTTACGCTGGGTGATGGGATCGCCGATCTGGACCGCCTGCACGGGTGATTTTTCACGCAATTCTTCGGAAGAAAACGTGGCGCCGTGAATGCCGTCCTTGCCGATCCTCCCGCCCAGCATGACAATGGCATCGCCCGGGAAAACTTCTTTGCGTTCCGAGGCGCGGCCCCCGACTTTGACGGGAAGCAAGCCGACTGTGCCGCAAAAGACAAGCGGTTTGCCGGTATAACGATCGTCAAATATTTCAAAACCGCGCATCCAGGGGATGCCGCTCTGATTGCCGCCTTCAATAACTCCCTGATGGACGCCGTCCCTGATCCGCCGTGGATGCATCAAGCCCTTCGGTATTTCCCCCTTGAAGAATGGCGAACCAAGGCAGTAGCCCCATACATTGCAGAGCAGATTGGCGCCCATGCCGGTTCCCATCGGATCGCGATTCACGCCGACGATCCCGGTCATGGCGCCGCCATACGGGTCAAGGGCGGAGGGACTGTTGTGGGTTTCTACTTTATAAACCAGGTTCAGGCGGTCGTTAAACCGGATAATACCGGCATTATCGGTAAAGACTGAAACAAGCCAGTTGATTGCTTGGCCGATTTTGGCGGTGGAAGCGCGGATATAGGTCTTGAAGAGCGAGTCAATGTTTTCAACATTGCCATGTTCATCCGTATATTTGATTTTTGCCGAAAAGATTTTATGACTGCAATGCTCCGACCAGGTCTGGGCAATGCATTCCAGCTCAACATCGGTCGGTTGTTCGGGGAGCCCCAACTTGTTGCGGCCGGATTTGACGGATGGCCTCTTGAAATAATCGCGGATGGCGCGCATCTCTTCAACCGAGAGCGAAAGAATATTTTCCCGGCTGATTTTCAACAAGTCTTTATCACTGCCCCGCAGGTCATAAATGCCGGTAGTGGGCTCGTTTTTTTCGTGAATCGCTGGCACGGAGGTGTCAATGGGCGCTTTTTTCCATTCAGCGGCGGAATAAAGCGCGATGGTCTGGATTAACTGGTTGGCCAGAAGGTTGGCGGCCAGTTTTTGCGCGTCGGCGCGCGCCATGCCCTTTGCCCTGATAAAATATTGAGCCGCCGTATAAACCTGGGCGCTCTCGGGAAGAGCGCGTCCAATGATGTCCTGCAACGCCACCCGCGCCGTGCGGCCGACATTATCGGTAACGCCAGGCTTGTATCCGATCTCAATCAGCCAGTCAAATTTTTCCGGGGCCGGCCGGCGGCCGACGGACGAGGTCTCAATGACCGGATCGCAAAAATGGCGGCCGACGGATTCAGTTTCAGAGGCGCTGAGTTCAGCGTCAATTTTATAGACCGTTCTGGTTTGCGCCGCCATGAGGCGCATGCCGAAATACTGGCGGGCTTTGAGAACAAGGCTTTCGCCGCGCGCGTCGCGGACTCCTTTTTTCAGGCCGATTTCAATGCGATGAGCCATAATGTCTCGTTACTCGTATCTTGTGAAGCGTATCTCGTTAATTTCAGACGAAATACGCTTCACGAACGGCGTTTCACTCCCATTCAATCGTCGCCGGCGGCTTTGAGCTGATGTCATAGACCACGCGGTTAATGCCCTTCACTTCGTTGATTATCCGGCTTGAAATTTTTGCCAAAAGGCTGGCCGGCAAACGCGCCCAGTCGGCCGTCATGCCGTCCTGGCTGGTAACCGCCCTGAGAACGCAGACATTTTCATAAGTCCGGAAGTCACCCATTACCCCGACCGTTTTAACCGGCAATAAAACGGCGAAAGACTGCCACAGTTCATGCGCAAATTTATAGCCGGAGATTTCCTCCTGAATAATCAAGTCGGCTTTTTGCAGAACAGCAACCCGGTCGGCGGTAACTTCTCCTATAATACGGACAGCAAGCCCTGGCCCGGGGAACGGCTGGCGGTTGACAATTTCCGGCGGCAACCCCAATTCGCGTCCGACGGCCCGAACTTCGTCCTTAAAGAGTTCCCGCAATGGTTCGATAAGTTTCCATTTGAGATTTTTTGGCAGGCCGCCGACGTTGTGATGACTTTTAATGGTGGCCGAAGGCCCGCCAATTGGCGAACTGCTCTCAATCACATCCGGATAAAGCGTGCCCTGCGCCAGATATTTCATCTTTCCGAATCGTTTTGCCTCGGCGCTGAAAACATCAATAAACTTCTTCCCGATTATTTTGCGTTTCTTTTCCGGATCGGTCACGCCCTTGAGATCGTCCAGAAAGAGACGGCCAGCGCGCGCAATATGCAAATCTATTCCGAAATTACGCCGGAATGTTTTATCAACCTGTTCAACCTCGCCGGCCCGCAGTAATCCGTTGTCAACAAAGATGCAATGCAACTGCGGGCCAATGGCCTGGTGGAGGAGCAGGGCGACAACCGAGGAATCAACCCCGCCGCTCAATCCGCAGATGACATGCTCCTTGCCGGCCGTTTTCCTAATGGCATCTATGCTGTCTTTGATAAATTGGGCTGTTTGCCATTCCCCTTTGCACCGGCAGACTGAAAAAATAAAGGAACGCAGGATTTCGTTCCCCCGCGGCGTATGAACCACTTCGGGGTGAAACTGGAGGCCGTAAATCTTCCGGCGCGGATGCGCCATGGCGGCAATCGGACAGGTTGAGGTTGTCGCCAGACTCTTGAATCCGGCCGGCATTTTTTCAACCTGGTCGCCGTGGCTCATCCAGACGGCAAGCCGTTCGGGCAGACCGGCAAAAATCGTTTGATTTCCGGTTGCCGTCAGTTTAGCCGGGCCGTATTCCCTTGAACGTCCCGGTTTGACATGACCGCCGAGCAGTTTGCCGATGAGCTGCATGCCGTAACAGATGCCCAGCACGGGGATGCCGAGCCTGAATATATCGGGCGAACACATGGGAGCGTTTTGGTCAAAAACGCTGGAAGGTCCGCCGGATAAAATAATGCCCGACGGCTTGCGGCGTTTAAGATCGGAAATGGGAGTCTTGAAGGAAATTATCTCGGAATAAACATGCTGTTCGCGGATTCTCCTGGCGATCAGCTGGGTATATTGGGAGCCGAAGTCCAGCACGGCAATCCATTCTCGATGGATTTTGGATTTTCGATTTTGGATTTTCGATTTTGGATTTTGGATTTTGAATTTCGACATGATAAACAACCTTCAACCGCGAACCAGGAACTCTGAACGTTGACCACGCTTCAGGCGTGGTTGAACCGGAAACATTTGACGTTTATCAGGATCAGATCGCCTTTGCAAGCGATAATTGCGATCAAGCCAGAATATGCTCGACAAACGCCTGATTATGATCTAAAAATTTTGGCACGTATTAATTTTAACGCGGTGGAAAAATACACATGACAACAAAGGATAAAGCCGGCCTGCAGAAAACAAATCTGCGTAATTTGATCAAGACCGGCGCCTTCCGGTTTATTGACAATAAAACCCCGTGGTTTCCTTACACCTCCGGCCAGGTTGGGCCGTATTATATCCAAAGCATCTCCATTGAAAAGGACGGCGCCAAATATGCCCGGGCGGTTCAGTCATTGGTAAAATTAATCCGGGCGGAAGTCGGGCCGTTTGACGTCATTTCGGGCGGCGAAACCCGCGATTGGGATTTTTCAAATCCGGTTGCGGTCATGATGAGAAAACCCCATGCCAAAATGTACAAGGACGGACGGCTCATCGGCGCCGACGTGGAAGGCAGAAAAGTTTTACATGTGGCCGATTTGAACAATGAAGGCTCATCGGTCCGCGATTATTGGAAGCCGATCGTGGAACGGAACAAGGGCCGGTTCCTGGCCGTCGTTTCGTTCGTTGACCGGATCGAGGATGGCTGGGCCTTGTTCAAGAGAATGAAATTGCCGTCTTACAGCGTCGCGCCGCTTGACAAAGCCGCCTGGGATATTTTGCTCTCCGAAAAAATAATTTCCGCGGAACTCCACGCAAAGCTGGTCGCCCGTATGCAAGACCGCCGCCGCTGGGCAATAAACGCCCTGCTTGCTCATCCGGAATACTTTCATCGGTTTTACGCCAATAAGGCCACGCAAGCCAAGGCGCTTAAGATTATGCGGACTTATGGTGAAATTAGCGATAAACTGAAAGCAATAACTTAAAGACGGCGGGGCCAGAGGCCCTCGCCCTACCATTAAAATCCGATTCAGAAAAAGGTAGGGCGAGGCGTCCCTGCCGACGTGAGTCGCGTTGCGACAACGTCGCTCACGCGAGCCGTCTGCGATAAATCAATGCGCATTGACCCACATGTCCATTGCCGCGACGGCCGGCAAAGTTACAAGGAAACGATTGAGCATGTTTTCCGGCTTTGCGACCGGCAAGGCATTGATGTGATTTTTGACATGCCGAATGCCGAGCCGCCGGTTTTAAGAGCCGAAGACCTTGAAAACCGGCTGGCGCTTGTGCCAAAAAACGATTCGCTCCGTTACCGAACTTTTCTCGGCTCAACCCCCGATGAAAATCAACTGCGGGAAGCGGCGGCCCTGGCCAAAGAATGCCAACAGGTGGTCGGGATAAAAATGTATGCCGGCCAGTCGGTCGGCCATCTTGGGATTACTGCGGAAAAAGACCAGAAAAAAATATATGACACCCTGGCCGGGCTTGGATATCAGGGCGTATTGGCCGTGCATTGCGAGAAGGAAAATATGTGCCACAATAATTTTGATCCTCAAAAACCGGCCAGCCATTGCGCTTGCCGGCCCCCGGAGGCGGAAGTCCTGGCAATTGAGGATCAAATCAGGTTTGTGCGCGCCTCCGGCTTCCGCGGCATTTTGCATATTTGTCATGTCTCGCTGGCTTCGTCAGTGGCTTTGATTAAATCGGTGAAGGCTGAAATTAAAATCACCTGCGGCGTTACGCCCCATCATCTTTTATGGGCAAATACGCAGATGAACAATCGGGATGGGCTCCTCTACAAGGTAAATCCGCCCCTGCGCGAAATGAATGACTGCATTGCCCTGCGCCAGGCGCTTAAGTCGGGCGATATTGACTGGATTGAAACCGACCACGCTCCGCATCCGATCAGCGAAAAACTTTACCCGCCTTACGCTTCCGGTTATCCTTCCATTTGCCTGTACGGCGATCTGGTTGATAATGTTCTCCCCCTCTGGGGATTGGATAAAAACATGATTAAGAATGTTACCTGTGATAATATAAAACAAATTTTTAAACATTAACCGTCGAGATCTCTTGTCATTCCCGCGCAGGCGGTAATCCGGCATTTAACTTCCTGGATTCCCGATTCCGCCAGTGCGGATCGGGAATGACATTTACATTGAAAGGAAATTCATGACATGACAATTAAAGATTTGATCGGCAAAAAGGTTGGCATTTGCGTTTCCGGCGGACTGGACAGCCGGACTATCACGAAAAAAATGACTGAAACGGGCGTAAAAGTTCTGTGTTTTACGGCCGATCTCGCCCAGCCGGACGAATCTGATATCCGTCAAGTCCACAAGAGAATGGCGGCCTGCGGGACCGATACGGTTATTGTTAATCTCAAAGACGAGATGGCCGAGGCTTGTTTTCAGGTTATCAAAGCCCAGGCAAAATATGACGGTGGATATTGGAATACAACCGGAATTGCGCGCGCGGTGACTGTGCGCGGCCTCCTGCCGGAGATGCTGAAACGCGGTTGTGCCGTTCTGGCGCACGGCGCCACCGGCCGCGGCAACGATCAGGTGCGGTTTGAGCGCTATACCAATGCGCTTGCCCCCGCCATGCAAGTCTATGCTCCCTGGCGCGATCCCCAATTGCTGGTTGAATTTCCCGGCAGAAAACAAATGGCCGCATATTTAAACCGGTTCGGGATCAAGGCTTTTGCCGGCGGCAAGAAAAGGTATTCCACGGACGCGAATCTGGCCGGGCTTTCGCATGAAGCCGAAGATCTGGAGAGCCTGCAGACTCCCTGCACGATCGTAAAACCCGCCATGGGCGTCTGGCCCCATGACGCTCCGGACAAGGTCGAAAAGTTTACGGTAGACTTCAAGAGCGGGCGGGTTGTGAAAATTAATCAACGGAAGGTAAATCCGCTGGAAGCCATGCGGCTGGCCAATAAAATCGGCGGAAGAAACGGCATCGGTCTTAAACACGCGCTTGAAAACCGGGTCATCGGCACAAAAAGCCGCGGTGTTTATGAAGCGCCCGGAATGGAATTGATCGGGCGTTGTCTGGAATTTGTTTATCAGGCGGTCATGGACCGGCGCGCGGCCCAACTGTTTCAGCAACTATCCGCGCTTGTGGCCGGACAAATCTATGACGGCCGTTATTACGATCCGGCCGCCAATGCGGCCAGGCAGGCCATTGATGCGCTCGCCCAACCGGCGTCGGCAACGGTTCAGGTCGGACTTTACAAGGGAAATATTTATTTCCAAAAATTAATGA
>Ga0074199_1000760_pt1 | contig 40919 bp, 28 predicted proteins | sample EPASupsiteSAE347_FD_64528 | JGI IMG/M metagenome (GOLD analysis project Ga0074199, IMG submission 64528) | Bioremediated contaminated groundwater from EPA Superfund site, New Mexico - Sample SAE3-47 | ecosystem: Environmental > Aquatic > Deep subsurface > Groundwater > Contaminated ... | reverse complement strand
GAATCAACCCGCGATTATGACGACGCCCTGCATGTGGAACGAAAGGGCGACGATTTTCTGGTGGGCATCCATATCTCCGACGTGGCCCATTACGTTGCACCTGGAACGCCCATTTATGAAGAGGCGGCCCGGCGGATGACCTCGCTCTATTTTCCCGAGACCCAGATTCCCATGCTGCCGCCTGCGCTCTCCGAGGGGGTATGCAGCCTGGTCGCCGGTAAGGCGCGGGCAGCCATGAGTGTCATGGTGCTGCTGAGCCCCAAGGGCGAGGTGCTGGAGTTTGATCTTGTCCCGAGCCTGGTGGAGGTAAAGCGGCAGTTGAACTACCCGGAGGCGGAACGGCTGGTGGCGAGCGGCGACTGGGAGCTGCAAACCTTGGCCCGGCTCAGCGAGCAGCTCAAGCAGCGGCGCATTGAAAAAGGGGCGCTCCTGCTGCCGGTGCCGGATGTGAATATCAGCATCGATCCGGAAGGAAAGGTCTCAGTGGCCCTGTCTCCGGTGGACACTATCTCCCGCAGCCTGGTGGCGGAGTTCATGGTGCTGGCCAATACCCTCTCCGCCCAATTTGTGGCGGACCGTCAGGCCCCAGGCCTGTTCCGGGCCCAGGACGATCCCCATCAGCGGCTGGTGGCCGGGGGGGAGAAGGATCTCTATTCGGTAATGCGGCAGCGCAAGCAGCTCAAGCCTGGGGAGCTTCTGATCTATCCCAAGCCCCACAGCGGGGTTGGGGTCATGCAGTACACCACGGTCACTTCCCCCATCCGGAGGTTTCTCGATCTGGTCATGCAGCATCAGATCAAAAACCTGCTCCTTGGAAAGGGAGCGATGTTTTCCGCCGACGAACTGGCGGGGATTGCCGGGGATATCAACACGGTGCTGGCCAGGGTCAATCAGGTGCGGCGCACGCGGCACCGGTATTGGCTGCTCAGGTATCTGGAGCAAAGGGTTGGAGGGAGGGTTGATGCACTCTTGGTAAACAAGGGGCCCAAGCGGATCAATCTGGTTCTGCTCGACTGTCTTATGGATGCCGACATGCCGCCGAGCCAGGCTGTGTCTGCCAAGGCCGGGGAGGTTGTTTCCGTGCGGGTGGCCAAGGTCGATGCCCTGGACAATGTGCTGCGGCTGGAGTGGTGATCAGTCGTAGATGATGCAGGTCCAGCGGGAGAGGATCTCTTCGGTCTCCTCGTCCAGCTGGTCGGCCACCTCATGGATCTGGTATTCGTGGCCGCATTTCTGGCACCGCATGCGGACCCTGCGGCAGGACCGGGAAACCTCCAGCCTGCCCTTGCATTTCGTGCACTGCATTTCGTTAATCCTTTTGCAACAGGGTGTGCCGGGTAAAGATGGCTTCCAACCGGTAGCCTTTCTCGGCCAAGGCCTCTGCGCCCCCTTCCAGCCGATCCACCACGGTCACCACCAACCCCACCTTGAAGCCCGCCGCCTCAACCCGCTCGATCACCGTGAGCAGGGTGCCGCCCGTGGTGACCACGTCCTCCAGCAGGGCAACGGTGCAGCCTGCGGGCATGTTGCTCAAGCCCTCGATGTACTGCCCGGTGCCGTGGCCCTTGGATTCCTTGCGCACGATGAAGGCGGGAATCGGCGCCTGTTCCAGATGGCTCACCACCGAAACTGCCGTAACCAGAGGGTCAGCGCCCAGGGTCATGCCGCCCACCGCGTCGATCTTTTCCGGGTTGTTCTTGATGATCTCAAAGATCAGTTTGCCGCAGAGGTACGCGCCTTCCGCGGACAGGGTGGTCTGTTTGCCGTCGATGTAGAAATCCGATTCCCTGCCGGAGGAGAGTTTGAACTTCCCGTGGCGGTACGATTTGGTCAGCAGCAGTTGTTTGAGTTGTTCCCTGTGGTTCACGGAGTATCCTTTCTTGTCTATGGTTCGCGGGGCTTATTTTATCTTGGCAAAATAGGTGGTCAGGTTTGCCTTGGCGCTGATCTTTGGCACGAGCAGGCCGTCCTTCGAGGTCATGGCGATCATCACCCCGGGGCCGTGTCCGGCCAGCACGCAGCTGGCGTGGGCAACGATGCCGATCACCACGCCGCCGGTTTTGTAGATCCGGCCATAGGTGGCGTCCGCGTCCAGGATGGCAACGAAATCGCCAAGTCGCAGATCCTCAAGGCCGTATTCCTTGACAATGGACTCATCGAACATTTGGATGTCGTAATCGCCGCTGTGACTGTGGGAGGCGCCGATGCCGGAACCCATGATCTTGGCGGGCACGGTGTGGGTTACTGGAACCTCCAGCCTGCCGTCTTTGAGCTTTTTTAGCGGCATGGCGGCCAGCAGGGCCGGGTCCAGGTTCATTATCTTGATCCCCGGAAAATCCGGGAGATTCAGGCCGCAGCCGCACGCCTTGATTTGGATCTTGTCGCCGATGGTGAGACGTTCCAGCACCTCCGGGGCAAAATCCACCAGCACATGTTCGATGCCGCCATGCTTGCCCGTTACCCTGCCGGTTTCTCCTTTGGCATCGCCGGAAACCACCCTGGCGATATTGCCCACGCAGGAAAACTGGTTCAAGGCTCGGTTGGGGCCGGGCTGTCCCTGAATCTGGGTGAAGTTGCTGATGGAAACACCCGGCTCCACATGGTCGCCGAATTTCTCTCCGGCCAGATCGCCGATGCGCAGGTTGTAGGTGATGCCGCCCACGCCGGGGTAGACGTCCGAATAGCCGTCCGGGTTGATCCGGTACGGATTGATCCCGCCCTGGGGCGAGGTGATTTCCCCGATCACCGACTGGCAGACCAGTTGTTCCGTGTTGGTTTTGATCATAGCGTTACGCTCTCTGCTGTTACACGTTGAAGCGGAAGTTCATGCAGTCGCCGTCCTGCACCACGTATTCCTTGCCTTCCAACCGCAGCAACCCTTTTTCCCTGGCCTTGGCCTCGCCGCCGCAGGCCACGAAGTCCGCGTAGGAGATGACCTCGGCCCGGATAAAGCCGCGCTCGAAATCGGTGTGGATAACCGCGGCGGCCTGCGGCGCCTTGGTGCCGCGCTTGATGGTCCAGGCCCGGGTTTCCTTCTCGCCCACGGTGAAGTAGTTGATCAGCCCCAGCAGCTCGTAACCGGCCTTGATCAACCGGTTGAGCCCCGGCTCCTCAAGGCCGAGATCGGCCAGGAAATCCTGGCGCTCGGCTACGCTCAGGGCGCTCAGCTCCTCTTCAATCGCCCCGGAGATCATGACCACGGAGGCATTTTCCTCCGCTGCCGCCTTGCGGAGCGCATCCACCCACTGGTTGCCGGTGTTGATCTCCGCCTCGCTGACATTGGCCACATAGAGCACGGGCTTGGCGGTGAGCAGGCAAAGCTCCTTCATTAGTTTCTGGCCCGTGTCGTCAAGTTCCGCGACCCGGGCAGGTTTGCCGTCATTGAGCAGTCCGTGCAACCCCTCAAGCACAACCAGTTGCGCCTTGTAGACCGCGTCCCCGGATTTAGCCTGGGAAGCGGTTTTGGTCATGCGCCGGCTCACGGTGTCCAGATCGGAGAGGATCAATTCGGTATTGATAACATCGCGGTCGCGTAGCGGGTCGATGCTGCCCTCCACATGCACGATGTTCGTATCTTCAAAGCAGCGGACCACATGGGCGATGGCGTCCACCTGGCGGATATGGCCGAGGAACTGGTTGCCTAAGCCTTCGCCCTTGCTGGCGCCGCTCACCAGGCCGGCGATGTCGACGAATTCCATCTGGGCGTGGACCTTGACCTTGGTCTTGGCCATCTCGGCCAGGATGTCGAGCCGGGCGTCCGGAACCGGCACCATGCCCACGTTGGGTTCGATGGTGCAGAACGGGTAGTTGGCCGACTCGATGCCCGCCGAGGTGAGCGCGTTGAATATGGTCGATTTGCCGACATTGGGCAGGCCGACGATGCCACAGCGAAAGCCCATGAAAAATCCTTGTTGTATGGTTCAATAATAAAGTAGTCAGGAGATGACCGAAAATGGTGAGCAGTATATAATGATTTCTTTGCAATGCGGCAAGGGTTGTTTACAATCCATGAACTAAATTCCACACAATCAGGCACAATTACCATGGCCGCTTCCGAAAAAATCACCCGGATAGATTCCCTTTTTGCCGAGCTTTTCAAGAAAAGGCAATGGGACAAACGCTTGGCCCTGCACGCGGTTTTTCGCAACTGGCCGCAGGTTGTCGGCGCGGAGATCGCGGAACGGACCGAGCCGCGGGTGATTCGGGGCACGGTGCTCTGGATCGCGGTTTCCGACTCGGTCTGGATGCAGCAGCTCCATCTGCAAAAGCAGGCCCTGCTCGAACACATCAATGCCAATGTGCGGGGTTCCGAGAAGATAAGCGATATCCGTTTCCAGATAGACGCCGCCCTTGGCGAGGAAAAGATGGTTGTGGATATCCCTAGGCCGGTTGCTTCTCCGAAGCCGATTGATCCGGAGGAGCAGAAGAGCTTTGAGGGGTTGCTCGGTGCCATCGGCGACGCGGAATTGCGGACCCGGCTGCTCGCCCTGTGGCGGAAAGCTCACAGGTGAGCCTTTCTGCAGGATAGTCAATCCGTGGGTAGTGTGCTGGAGCGGAGGCTTCTTGTGTGCGCCAAAGGAAATGGGGCGTGGTGTTCGGCGTTTTCAGGTCGCGTTTGGCGGCGAATCCTCGATGGAGCAGATGGTAAGGTAGCGCTCAAGGGTCTCTCTGTCGGTGCCCTTCAGTGCGAAATGGACGCCGAACTCCCTGTTCTCCTGGTCAATCTCGATAATTCGGCGGACAATGGCTTCCGGAGCGGTAACTTTCTCCTCGAAATCGCCAAACCGTAAGCGAAGGGTCATGCTGAAGGGGCTGAGCTTGTCCCCTTTCTGGATGTGCTGGGAAAATTTCCCAGCCAGTTTCGCTCCCTCAATGGAGATGTTTTGGATTACGCCATGGTTGAGATACTGGCTTGCCTTGCGGGTGAAGGTTGCCACGGAGCGGGGGCTTGTAACGTAGCGGGGATACCTTCTCCGTTGCACTGTAATGATTGAGGAGGGGAAAGGCACTCCCAGTTCAGTGGTGGTTTCAAGCGCAGGGGTGGCGTGGAAGCCTTGCATGGGCTGGTTGTGATGCTGGTACAGGAACAGACATGGATTTTTTGGGGCCTGGAAAGCGGTGTCCTTGGTGAAAAGAAGCAGTGGTTCCGCTTCCTTGGAGAAGATCTCGGAGGGCGTAAGCTTCTGCGGATTCAGTCCCTTTTGAAACAGGGTTACAGGTGTTCGTTGCCCAACAATCCGGATAAGTTCTTCTCCAATGACCCTAGGGTCATCGGACCAAAGCTCTTGCATGCAATACCCTCCGGGCCAGAACGATGAGTGGTCTCCGGGCGCAAAGTGCGTCGCCCGCGTGGCAATTGTGCAGCAATATATAGCTACATTTGCGACGCTTGTAAAGCAAGGGCTGAAAAATCCGGGGAAAAAGGTTCGTGCAGTGGGCTAGAATTGCTTCTCCGTGTCAAGGAGCAGGGTTACCGGTCCATTGTTTACCAGGGTTACGTTCATCATGGCCTGGAATTTCCCGGTTGCCACGGTAATCTGTCTTGCCCGGATTTCGCGGATAAATTGTTCGTAGAGGCGCACTGCTTCCGCTGGCGGCGCGGCCGTGGAATAGGACGGACGCCTTCCCTTGCGGCAGTCGCCAAACAGGGTGAACTGGGAAACCACCAACATCTCTCCTTGTGTTTCCAGGAGGGAGAGATTCATGAGCCCTTGTTCGTCGTCGAAGATACGGAGATTGGCAATCTTGTCGGCCAAGAGCGCGGCGTCCTGTTCGGAATCATTTTTCCCCACGCCGAGAAGAACAAGAAGCCCCGGCCCGATGGCGCCGCTGATTTGCTCATCCACGCTAACAGAGGCTTGGCTTACCCTTTGGACAACGGCGCGCATGGGGTTTTCTCCTGATGTTACCGGTGGACCGGGTTGAGATTGCCGAGGGCAAACTGCAGGATGGCTGTTGCCGCAATGGTTGCCGTCTCGGCGCGCAGAATACGCGTCCCCAGTGACACCGGGGTAAAGCCTTCCTTTTGGGCGCCGGCAACCTCTGCTTCGCTGAATCCTCCCTCCGGGCCGAGGAGGAACAATACGGACCGGCAAACCTTGCTTTGTCCTGCAAGAACCTCATTCAGCGTTTGTCTGGTTTCGTGTTCCCAGAAGATCAGTCGTGCGTCACAAGGCGAAGGAGCGGCCATGAGTTCGGTCAGTTCCCTGGGGGCATGGATCTCCGGCAGGGTGGCCCGGTCGCATTGCTTGCAGGCCTCGAGCACGATGCGTTGCCAGCGATCCATCTGAGTATCTTTGGGCTGTTTGTGGATTCCGTGTTCCGAGTAAAAAGGGGAGATCGCATCAACCCCCAGTTCCGTGGCCTTTTGCAAAATGAGATCCATTTTCTGGCCCCTGAGCAAGGCTTGTCCCAGGTGAAGCCGGATTGTTGGCGGGAGATCCCGGGTCTGTTCGATGATGGTTGCGGTGACCCGATCCTTGAGGATGCGTTCGATGCGGGCCTGGTACCGGGCGCCGGTTCCGTCGAAAAAAGTGATGGAATCGCCGGGACCGAGCCTGAGGACGGTCCGGAGATGATGGGCCTCCGGGCCTGTCAACTGCGCGGTTTCTCCCGTGATATCCGACGGGTTTATGAAAAAACGGCGGAGGCTCATGGGGTTACGGCCGTGAAAAGAGAAGGGCGCTCCATTCCCCTTCGCTGCGGGTTTCCTGGTGTTTCAGGCCAAGCGCGTTATAGGCTGCGCGGATATTGTCGGTCTGGGGTCCGGTGAGGATTCCTGCCATGATGAGTTTGCCGTTCGGAGCCAGGTGTGCGGCAAGGGGGGCGGCAAGCTCAATGAGCGTATCGTGGATGATGTTGGCAATGACGAGGTCGAATTGGCGGGGGATCTCTTCCAGGGCAACGCCGGTTGCGGTAATGGTCTGTTGCAATTCATTGCGCAGGATATTCTCTCCCGCCACCACCACGGCCTCCGGGTCGTTGTCGATGGCCAGCACTTCCTGGGCGCCGAAGAGGGCTGCGGCCATGGCCAGGATGCCCGTGCCGGTGCCGACATCGAGAACGGTTTTGGGCGGGGTCTCTTTGGTGTGAAAAAGTGCTTCGACGAATTCAAGGGCCAGCTTGGTGCTGGCGTGGTGTCCTGTGCCAAAGGCCATGCCCGGATCCATCTCGATCACCTTTTCCCCAGGGGCTGGCTGGTATGATTCCCAGGTAGGCTTGATAACAAGATGGGCTGTGATCGGCAGGGGCTTGAATCGTTCCTTCCAGGTCTTGTTCCAGTCCTCGTCAGGAATGATTTCTGTTTCGAGCCGGGTTTGCCCCTCGTCAGGGGTGAGGTCGGCGAGTTCCGCAAGGTACTCTCTGATTTTCTTCAGCATTTCTTGGGCTTGGGGGCCATTTTCCAGATAGCCGACAATCTGTTCCTGGGCGGCATTGGCTGCCACAACCGGGATCTGTTCGACCCCGCCGGTTTGTTGGCAGATAAAATCGGCAATGGGGTCGGAGATGGTCTCGCTGGCGGTAATCGTGATTCGGAGCCATGATCTGGATGGTGGTTGGGCTGGGCTTTGGGCTGGCATTGGAATTCCTGTGGGAAAGGTTACGGTTTCGGAGAGATACACTGGAAACTCTATCAGGGTGCGTTACTCTACCGGATGCTGTATTCTCAGGCAAGATCTAGTTGCGCTGAAGCTTGGATGGATGGTTGTGATTGTTTCTTATCTATATATGGTGTCGGGGCTGGCTTATGGATGAAAAAAAGATGCGGAAGCTTCTTGAAGAGGTGCGTTGCGGCGCGTGCACTGTTGCCGAGGCCTTGGCGGAATTGAAAAATTTTCCTGCCGAGATGCTGTCCTGCGCCCACCTTGATCACCACCGGCGGTTACGAACCGGAGTGCCAGAAGTGGTTTACGGTGAGAATAAAACAGCCGGCCAGATTGCGGATATCCTGAAAAAGCTTCTCAATTTTTCTCCGGCGGTCATGGCCACGCGGGTGGGTCAGGAAAAGGGCGAGGCGATTTGTCGCGAAATTCCTGGGCTTGTTTACCATGAGGCGGCGCGCATGGTGACGGCGAAGCTGGAGGAGCCCCTGCCGGAAGCCGAAGACGGGGCAGGTCTGATTGTGGTGCTCACCGCCGGGACTTCCGATATTCCGGTGGCGGAGGAGGCGTATATCACCTTGCGTTGTCTGGGGAATGCGGTTGAGAGGTTGTATGATGTCGGGGTGGCGGGGATACACCGGCTGCTTTCGCGTCGGGACCTTCTCGACAAAGCGCATATATTGATAGTGGTTGCAGGGATGGAAGGGGCGCTCCCCAGCGTGGTCGGTGGTCTGGTGGATAAGCCCATTATCGCGGTGCCCACCAGTGTCGGCTACGGAACGGGGCTGGGGGGGATTGCCGCGCTTTTGGGGATGCTCAATAGCTGTGCGCCGGGGATTGCCGTGGTGAATATTGATAACGGCTTTGGCGCAGCATGCATGGCGGCAAGTATCGGAAGGCAAATCAGCGGATGGAAGGGCGGATCCTGATATTTTTTTTGAGGCTAAGCCTGGAAACACCAAGGTTTCTGCCTTGGGCAGGGAGGAGGTTCTGGAGGGGGCGTCGCAGAAAAACAACGAGTTACGACGCGGGGATTTGTGGGGTTCGAGTTTTTTGAGATTTCCGTAATATTGCTGTTGACAAGGGGGGGCGCTTCGGCTATTTTGGCCCCCGAACGATGACCCGGCACCATGACGAGAGCTGCTAAAAAACGTCATAAAACATCTTGACTGGCTCTGGTGTTTCGGTTATCTTCTCTTTTTCCGCCCCAACGAGTGGGCGGCCCCGGTTTCCGGGGCGCAGCGATCATTGAAAACTGAATAGTGAGCAAAGTAGAAGATGGGCCCCAAGAAACCGGAGCTTTAAGCTTCGGGAGTTTTTATTGCAGTAAAGAGATCAGAATCTCTGTTGAAGAATAACGGGTCTTAGGACTTGTTAAGATATTTAACTGGAGAGTTTGATCCTGGCTCAGATTGAACGCTGGCGGCGTGCTTAACACATGCAAGTCGAACGAGAAAGGGACTTCGGTCCTGAGTAGAGTGGCGCACGGGTGAGTAACGCGTAGGTAATCTACCTCTGCATCTGGGATAACACTTCGAAAGGGGTGCTAATACCGGATACACTTATGGACCGCAAGGTCTATAAGGAAAGGAGACGATCCGCAAGGAGTTTCTGTGTAGAGATGAGCCTGCGTCCCATTAGCTAGTTGGCAGGGTAATGGCCTACCAAGGCGACGATGGGTAGCGGGTCTGAGAGGATGATCCGCCACACTGGAACTGAAACACGGACCAGACTCCTACGGGAGGCAGCAGTGAGGAATATTGGACAATGGGCGCAAGCCTGATCCAGCGACGCCGCGTGAGTGATGAAGGCCTTTGGGTCGTAAAGCTCTGTCAGCAGGGAAGAACGGCCGTGCGGTTAATACCCGTGCGGATTGACGGTACCTGCAGAGGAAGCACCGGCTAACTCCGTGCCAGCAGCCGCGGTAATACGGAGGGTGCGAGCGTTAATCGGAATTACTGGGCGTAAAGGGCGCGTAGGCGGCTGATCAAGTCAGGTGTGAAAGCCCACGGCTTAACCGTGTGAAGTGCATCTGAAACTGGTCGGCTTGAGTATCGGAGAGGAAAGTGGAATTCCCGGTGTAGAGGTGAAATTCGTAGATATCGGGAGGAATACCGGTGGCGAAGGCGACTTTCTGGACGAATACTGACGCTGAGGCGCGAAAGCGTGGGGAGCAAACAGGATTAGATACCCTGGTAGTCCACAGCTGTAAACGATGTGCACTAGATGTGGGGAAGTGTTGACCTTTCCTGTGTCGCAGCTAACGCATTAAGTGCACCGCCTGGGGAGTACGGCCGCAAGGTTAAAACTCAAAGGAATTGACGGGGGCCCGCACAAGCGGTGGAGTATGTGGTTTAATTCGACGCAACGCGCAGAACCTTACCTAGACTTGACATCCCGGGGATTTTCTGGAAACAGAGAAGTGCTTTAGCAATAAAGAACCCGGTGACAGGTGCTGCATGGCTGTCGTCAGCTCGTGTCGTGAGATGTTGGGTTAAGTCCCGCAACGAGCGCAACCCTCGCCTTTAGTTGCCAGCATTCAGTTGGGCACTCTAGAGGGACTGCCGGTGTCAAACCGGAGGAAGGTGGGGATGACGTCAAGTCCTCATGGCCTTTATGTCTAGGGCTACACACGTACTACAATGGCCGGTACAAAGGGCAGCCACTCAGCGATGAGGCGCTAATCCCATAAAGCCGGTCTCAGTCCGGATCGCAGTCTGCAACTCGACTGCGTGAAGTTGGAATCGCTAGTAATCGCGGATCAGCATGCCGCGGTGAATACGTTCCCGGGCCTTGTACACACCGCCCGTCACACCACGAGAGTTGGTTGTTCCAGAAGCGGTTGAGCTAACCTTCGGGAAGCAGGCTGCCAAGGAATGGTCGGTAATTGGGGTGAAGTCGTAACAAGGTAGCCGTAGGGGAACCTGCGGCTGGATCACCTCCTTTTAAAGGATGTACTTCCTGGCAACAGGAAGACATACTTGGTCAACCCCATCTTTTACTCACTATTCGGTTTTGAATGATCGCTGTACTTGTTCATTAAAAAGAAGAGAAATGAACGGGCCTATAGCTCAGTTCTGGTTAGAGCGCACGCCTGATAAGCGTGAGGTCACTGGTTCAAGTCCAGTTAGGCCCACCACCATGAGCCTGGAAAGATGGGGGGTGTAGCTCAGCTGGGAGAGCGCCTGCCTTGCACGCAGGAGGTCATCGGTTCGATCCCGTTCACCTCCACCATTTTTTTGATGGTGGTTACTCAAGTCTGAAAGGTGGAAACTGGCAGGTTGGTTTTCAGCTTTGAGCCTTGAGCTCTGGCACTTTTTGAGTGCGATTTGTAGATCTTTGATAATTGAATATTTTGTTTTTGTTGTACCCAAATAGCTGAGTATAAAAGATCAAGCGTTTTTTGGTCAAGCTACTAAGGGCAGACGGAGGATGCCTGGGTACCGGGAGGCGAAGAAGGACGCGGTAAGCTGCGATAAGCTTCGGGGAGCTGCTAACAGGCTTTGAACCGGAGATTTCCGAATGGGGAAACCCGGCCAGGGTTATACCTGGTCATCGTGCACTGAATACATAGGTGTAACGAGGCGAACGCAGGGAATTGAAACATCTAAGTACCTGCAGGAGTAGAAATCAATTTAGAGATTCCGTCAGTAGCGGCGAGCGAACGCGGAACAGCCCAAACCGTGGCATTTATGTCACGGGGTTGTGGGGCCCCGACATGGGATTGCGAATGGATAGCAGAAGGGCATGGAAAGGCCCACCGCAGACGGTGATAGTCCGGTATGCGAAATCTTGAAGCACCCTAGGGTGTCCCCGAGTACCACGAGGCACGTGAAACCTAGTGGGAATCTGGGAGGACCATCTTCCAAGGCTAAATACTACCCGGTGACCGATAGTGAACCAGTACCGTGAGGGAAAGGTGAAAAGAACGGGGGGACCCGAGTGAAATAGAACCTGAAACCGTCTGTCTACAAGCAGTGGAAGCACGATGTCGCAAGACCGTGTAACCGCGTGCCTTTTGCATAATGAGTCAGCGACTTATCCTATGCAGCGAGGTTAAGCCGAAAGGTGTAGCCGTAGCGAAAGCGAGTCTTAATAGGGCGACAAGTTGCATGGGGTAGACCCGAAGCCGAGTGATCTATCCATGACCAGGGTGAAGCGAAGGTAATACTTCGTGGAGGCCCGAACCGATATAGGTTGAAAACTGTTCGGATGAGTTGTGGCTAGGAGTGAAAGGCTAATCAAACTCGGTGATAGCTGGTTTTCCTCGAAATATATTTAGGTATAGCCTCGTATGATGACTGACGGAGGTAGAGCACTGACAAGGCTAGGGGTCCCCACAGGATTACCAACCCTTATCAAACTCCGAATGCCGTCAAGTTCAAGTACGGGAGTCAGACTGCGGGAGATAAGTTCCGTGGTCAAAAGGGAAAGAGCCCAGACCGTCAGCTAAGGTCCCTAAATGCATGCTAAGTGGTAAAGGATGTGGAACTGTATAGACAATCAGGAGGTTGGCTTAGAAGCAGCAATCCTTCAAAGAAAGCGTAATAGCTCACTGATCGAATGGGTCCGCGCCGAAAATTTAACGGGGCTTAAGCATGCTACCGAAGCTACGGATAACGCGCAAGCGTTATGGTAGAGGAACATTGTAGTAACCTGAGAAGGTACACCGTAAGGAGTGCTGGAGGACCTACAAGAGCTTATGCTGACACGAGTAGCGAAAATGCGGGTGAGAAACCCGCACGCCGAAAACCTAAGGTTTCCTGAGTAAAGTTAATCTGCTCAGGGTTAGTCGGTCCCTAAGGCGAGGCCGAGAGGCGTAGTCGATGGAAAACGGGTTAATATTCCCGTACCATTTTATCAGCGTTTGAGCGAAGGGGGGACGCAGAAGGGTAGGTCATCCGGGCGTTGGTTGTCCCGGTTTAAGTGTGTAGGCGGAGGACTTAGGCAAATCCGGGTCCTTGTTAACGCTGAGGCATGATGACGATGCGGTTTACCGCAATAAAGTGACTGATCCCATGCTGCCAGGAAAAGCCTCGTAGCGAGTTGATAAAGTGACCGTACCGTAAACCGACACAGGTAGGTAGGGAGAGTATCCTAAGGCGCTTGAGAGAACTCTGGTTAAGGAACTCGGCAAAATAATACCGTAACTTCGGGAGAAGGTATGCCCTCATGGCGTGAAGTGACTTGCTCATGGAGCGTAAGGGGGTTGCAGTGAAATGGGGGGAGCGACTGTTTACTAAAAACACAGGACTCTGCGAAGCCGAAAGGCGCTGTATAGGGTCTGACGCCTGCCCGGTGCTGGAAGGTTAAGGGGAAGTGTTAGTCGCAAGGCGAAGCATTGAACCGAAGCCCCAGTAAACGGCGGCCGTAACTATAACGGTCCTAAGGTAGCGAAATTCCTTGTCGGGTAAGTTCCGACCTGCACGAATGGCGTAACGATTTCCCCACTGTCTCAACCAGAGACTCAGCGAAACTGTAACACCGGTGAAGATGCCGGTTACCCGCATCAAGACAGAAAGACCCCGTGCACCTTTACTATAGCTTGGCATTGGAGTTTGGAATGATTTGTGTAGGATAGGTGGGAGACTGTGAAGCAGGGACGCCAGTTCTTGCGGAGTCAACCTTGAAATACCACCCTGATTATTTTAGGCTTCTAACCACAACCCGTAATCCGGGTTTGGGACATTGTCTGGTGGGTAGTTTGACTGGGGCGGTCGCCTCCCAAAGTGTAACGGAGGCGCGCGAAGGTTCCCTCAGGCTGATTGGAAACCAGCCGTAGAGTGTAAAGGCATAAGGGAGCTTGACTGCGAGACTGACAAGTCGAGCAGGTACGAAAGTAGGTCTTAGTGATCCGGCGATCCCGTATGGAAGGGTCGTCGCTCAACGGATAAAAGGTACGCCGGGGATAACAGGCTTATCTCCCCCAAGAGTCCATATCGACGGGGAGGTTTGGCACCTCGATGTCGGCTCATCGCATCCTGGGGCTGGAGCAGGTCCCAAGGGTTTGGCTGTTCGCCAATTAAAGCGGTACGCGAGCTGGGTTTAAAACGTCGTGAGACAGTTTGGTCCTTATCTGATGTGGGCGTAGGATATTTGAGGAGAGCTGTTCCTAGTACGAGAGGACCGGAATGGACGAACCACTGGTGCTCCTGTTGTCTCGCCAGAGGCATGGCAGGGTAGCTACGTTCGGAAGGGATAACCGCTGAAAGCATCTAAGCGGGAAGCCTACTCCAAGATAAGATATCCCGTGGGATAACCCACCTAAAGGCTCGTTGAAGACTACAACGTTGATAGGCCAGATGTGGAAGTGTGGCAACACACGGAGCTTACTGGTACTAATAAGCCGTGCGGCTTGGCCATTTTTTACTTTACAGTTGCGCTTGATCTTTTATAGCTGAGTTGAGCAGCTTGCCTGCTCAAACGAAACTTATACCCTTTGGGTGTATTGCTTGGTCTATTGGGGCTACAACAAACAAAACGGATATTCAATTATCTAAGTTTTTTTATATACCGCTGTAATCCCCTTGTCCTGAGGATGGGGGGAGCTGAAAAGATTATACCTTTTCGGTGGTCATAGCGAGAGTGTAACACCCGTTCCCATTCCGCACACGGAAGTTAAGCCTCTCAGCGCCGATGGTACTGCCAGGGAAGCTTGGTGGGAGAGTAGGTCGCCGCCGATTCACTTTTTTTGTTCGAAAACCCTTCCCCTTAAAAGGAAGGGTTTTTTTTTGCCCGCGGGTTGGGTATGTTTTTGCTCTGTTCACCATGCTGCTATTTTGCGGGGAGGAGGCTATATGCGGTATTCTTCTGTTGTCGGTCTTGTGTTGGCGGCCGGAAAGGGCACCCGGATGAAATCGGACACCCCAAAGGTGCTGCATGAAGCCTTTTTTTCTCCGATGATTCACCATGTCCTGGATACGCTTCAGCCCCTGGTGCTTGGAAGAAGTTTCGTTGTTACCGGTCATCAGCGCCAGCTGGTGGAAGAATCGCTGCGCGGATATCCCGTATCATTTATTCACCAGTCGCAACAGCTTGGGACTGGTCACGCCGTTCTGGCCTGTGAAGGTGAGTTGCGCTCTCATAACGGACCTGTTCTCATTCTGTGCGGCGATACTCCCCTGGTCAGAACGGAAACGCTTCAGCAGCTCCTGCGAGTTCATCTGGACAGTGCGTCCCTGATGACGATAATGACGACCACTGTCGCAGATCCGACTCATTATGGCAGGATTATCTCCGACGAGCAGGGAAACATTGTGGGCATTGTTGAAGAGAAGGATGCGACCCCTGCCCAAAAAGAGATCAAGGAAATTAACGCTGGTATTTACTGTGTCGACGGGCGGTTTCTGTTTGAGGCCCTCCACAGGGTTGGTACGGACAATATGCAAGGAGAGGTTTATCTCACTGATATTGTGGCAATTGCCGTCGGCGATGGGATCCAGGTGCATAAATTTTCTTGTGCGGACAGTGGGGAGATTTTGGGCGTGAACTCAAGGCGTGAACTGGCGCAGGCCCATTCCTCCTTGCAGCGGCGCTACCTTTCTCTGCTTATGGATTCCGGCGTCACGATTATCCAGCCTGAAACCGTAACCATCGAGAAAACCGTGACAATCGGAAATGATTCCGTGATATATCCCAATACCTCCCTTACCGGGGTCTGTTCTCTTGGTTCGGGGGTGCGTGTTGATTCTTTTGTGAAAATACATGACTGCACGATCGGGGACGGCGTCCGGATCGGCTCCTTCACCCATTTGCAACAGACCCATATCCCTTCCTGGAGCACTGTCCCTCCTCACACCACGGAGATAAAGATGCAGTAAGTGGCGAGGTGGTATTGTGCCCGGGTCTGGTCTTTCTTTTCGAGATAAATGGCTTGACTTTCTTTTTTCCGAGGGAGTAAATTTCTACTTCTCCCGGCGGCAGCCGGAGAAAGTTGTTTTAGGCGTTTTGCCTGCGATCTTGTTTCTTGGGCGTGGGCTTTTCTGAGTGTAAATCTATCCATCCCATCTATAGCTTGGGAGAAGAGGAGTTCTGTATGGAATATGAGGAAGATTTGAAAAAGCTTGAGAGTAACGTCGAGAAGATGTTGAACAGCCTCGATTCAGTTCAAGGAGACAAGGTAAAACTGCAGGCCGATATCGCCCGTCTGGAGTTGGAAAAGAAGGGGCTTGAGGAGCAAGTTAAGCGTTTGAAAGAGGAGAAGAAGAGCATCCACCAACGGGTTTCAGGCCTCCTGGGGTCCATTGAAAAGTGGGAAAAATCAGCAGCCTTTGCCACGGAAACACTCCCTTCCGCAAACGTTATCGGTAAGGAACCTTCCGAGCCTGTGCAAGGGGTTCTGATAGGCAACTGATTGTGAAAATATATTGCTTTCAGGGAGTTATTCTGTTAACCCTTTCATTGGTGGTGCATTGTGGAACGATTGGTCACCTTTAAAGTGCTTGGCCAGGAGTATCCGCTCTATACAGATGCCCCGGAAAAAGATGTACAGGAAATTTTGTCCTTGGTGAAAACGCAACTTGAACATGCCGGGCAAGCCTCTCAGCATGTTTTGCCTGCAAACAAGCTCGGTATCTTAACAAGCTTGAACATCGCAGGTAAATATGTGAAGATGAAAAGGGAATACGAAGAATATAAGCAGCGGGTTGAGGAAAAAATCAGTCTGCTCAGCGAGAAAATAGAAAAGAATTTTTAGGTGATACAGAGGTTTCCCCTGCCTTGCTAGTGATCAGGGAGAGTGTCTCGAGCCAACATTGATATTGAGGGCGACTTTGCTGTTTCTGGAAAGGAATCCATTTTGGTGGAATTCCTTCAAGGAGATACAAGTACCGCCCACCTAACGCAGTTAGGTTCGATGTCACTTCCGGACACTTCAATGGCGGGGGATTTGGCTGATTGTTATATTGTCCTCTTGCGGGATATGGAGGGGGCATTCATATAAATTAGTGTAGTGAGGCCTACGGGCAGGCAGAATAAATAGAAATAAAATTCTGCCCATCAAGAGGATGCAAGAACGGTAGTTTTTGTCGATTTTCCCTCAGTGGGAATTGGCATAGAGGTTGTGGTTCAGGTTACTTGTTTGCATCATACGACAGAAAAACTCTCCGGCACCATGGAGAGATACTATATTGAAATTGAAAAACAGTCGTCTGAGGATTTGTTGCCAAGACAAGAGCTTTACACCTGAAGTACTCCTTTTTCTTTCCGTTTCTGTCCCTCCTGATTCTGCCACCTGGTCATAAATAAGGGATGGTTGTTTGTGTTGCCCCGCTTGATAGTCCGGGCTGGCAATATCCTTCTTCCTCCCTCCCTCCCTACTTTCTTTTTTATAAGACATGAGCGCGATATGTCCCTTAAGGATTTGTGCGTGCTTTTTTAGATAAATTCGACATGAGGTTGTCTTCGTGACTGTACAGATAATATTAGCAATTGTACTTGGCATCTGTAGTGGGGTTGGCCTTGGCTTTCTGGTGCGTAAGAAATTTCTTGAAGACCGCACGGAGAATCTTGAGGCGCAGGGACGCAAACTCATTGAAAATGCCTTGGCCGAAGCGGAGCAGATTAAAAAAGAAGCTGTCCTGCAAAGCAAGGATGAAGCCTTTGCCCTGAAGCAGGAAGCGGAACGGGAAATCAAGGCGCTCAAGAAGGATGTCCTTGAGGAAGAAAAGAAATTCATTCAGAAGCTTGAACAGATTGAACGGAAAATGGACTTTCTGGACAAGCGCGAGATGGATTTTTTGAAAAAAGAACAGGCTTTTGCCCGCGAGGAAGAAGTTCTTGGCCGTCGCCAAAAAGAGATCGATCTTGTCATCGAAGAGCAACGGGTGCAGCTTGAAAAAATTTCCGGGATATCCCGGGAGGAAGCGAAGAAACAGCTGACAGACAGTATTGAAAGTGAAGCCCGGATGGAAGCCGCCAAGATGGTGGTTAAGATTGAAAACGAAATGAAGATGCAGGCCGATAAAAAGGCGAAGGATATTATCGCCCTGGCCATTTCCCGATATGCCGGCGACTATGTCGCTGAAAAAACCGTTTCCGTCGTGCCTCTGCCCAATGAGGAGATGAAGGGAAGGATCATCGGCCGTGAAGGCCGCAATATCCGGGCCATCGAAGCCGCTACCGGGATCGATATCATTATCGATGACACTCCCGAAGCGGTCATCCTCTCCGGCTTCAACCCTGTTCGTCGTGAGGTTGCCAGGCAGTCCCTGGAGCGGTTGATCACCGATGGCCGTATTCATCCCGCCAGAATCGAGGAGATTGTGGAAAAGGTGAGCGAGGAGCTTGAGGTGACCATGCGGGAGGCCGGGGAGCAGGCCACCTTCGATGTGGGCGCCCATGGCGTCAACCCCGAGCTGATCAAGCTGCTTGGCCGTCTCAAGTACCGGACCAGCTATGGCCAGAATGTCTTGCAGCACTCCCTGGAGGTGGCCTTTCTCTGCGGGGTCATGGCGGCCGAGCTCGGCATCGATGTGAAGCGGGCAAAGCGGGCCGGCTTGCTGCATGATATCGGCAAGGCTGTGGATCATGAGATCGAAGGATCACATGCCAGTATCGGTGCTGATCTGGCCAAGAAATATGGTGAGTCTCCGGTTATCGTGCATGCCATTGCCGCCCATCATGAGGATGTGCCGCCGGATGGAGTGCTTGATGTTCTCGTGCAATCCGCCGATGCTTTGTCCGGGGCTCGTCCCGGGGCTCGGAAGGAAATGTTGGAGTCGTATGTCAAGCGGCTTGAGGATCTTGAGAAGATTGCCAACTCTTTCAAGGGGGTTGAGAAATCCTATGCCATCCAGGCTGGCCGCGAGGTTCGGATCATTGTCAACAGCGGGGTGGTCAGCGATGCCGAGGCAATGATCGTCAGTAAGGACATTGTCAAAAAGATCGAACAGGAGTTGACCTATCCCGGACAGATCCGTGTCACCGTAATCCGGGAAACCAGGGCTGTGGAATACGCCAAATAGTAACGATCTGAAATGCTGATGGAGCAAGGGTGCTTGCGACTCCATCAGCATTTTTTTTGTCGGACCATCACCCATTGATCACCACATGAAGATATCAATTGCAAAACAGGTTGAGCTGATAGAGCGCGGGGCGGTCAACGTTATTTCCCGGGAAGATCTTGTCAAGAAGCTGGAAAAGTCGGAAGCGACCGGAACGCCTCTCAAGATCAAGGCTGGTTTTGATCCGACCGCGCCGGATCTCCATCTTGGCCATACCGTGCTTATCCAGAAATTGAAGCATTTTCAGGATCTGGGGCATGAGATCAATTTTCTGATCGGGGATTTCACCGGGATGATCGGGGATCCCACCGGCAAATCCGAGACCAGGAAGCCTTTGACCGTTGAACAGGTTGAGAAAAACGCCGAGAGCTACAAAGAGCAGATTTTTAAAATTCTCGACCCCGAAAAAACAAAGGTTGTTTTTAACAGCACCTGGCTGAATACGCTTACCTCCAAGGATTTCATTATGCTCGCCTCGCAGCTTACCGTGGCGCGCATGCTTGAGCGCGAGGATTTCAAGGTCCGTTTTGAAAACGAACGGCCCATCAGCATCCACGAGTTCCTCTACCCCCTGATCCAGGGGTATGATTCTGTCGCGCTCAAAGCGGATGTGGAGATCGGCGGCACCGACCAGCTGTTCAATCTGCTCATGGGCCGTGATCTGCAACGCGTCTGGGGTCAGGCTCCCCAGGTGGTCATTACCATGCCCTTGCTCGAAGGACTCGATGGAGTCAACAAGATGAGCAAGTCCCTGGGCAACTATATCGGCATTACGGAAAAACCCGAGGATATCTATGGGAAGACCATGTCGGTTTCCGACAGCCTCATGTTCCGCTATTTCGAGTTGCTCAGTGATCTTGCCGAGGAGCAGGTAGGTGCGCTCAAGGCGGAGATGGAGGCTGGCCGGGTGCATCCCAAAGCGGTCAAGCAGCAGCTGGCCCGCGAACTCACCAGCCGGTTTTATGATGGTGTGATCGCCCAGCGGGCGGAAGAAAATTTTGAGAAGATCTTCAGTCAGCATGACAACCCGGAGGATATGCCCGAGGTTGTTTTGCCTGCCACAACGGAAGGGATCTGGCTGCCCAAGCTTCTGGTGGAGGCCCGGTTGGTCAGCGGCACCGGAGAGGCGCGGAGGATGATCCAGCAGAATGCGGTTTCCCTCAATGGCGACAAGGTGAGCGACATCGACCATCTGGTGACGACCCAAGGGGAAATTATCCTCAAGGTCGGCAAGCGCCGTTTTTGCAAGGTGACATTCTCGTAGATTTTCAGGATACGAACCGGAATAAAAAAGGGGGAATCGATGAGTTCGATTCCCCCTTTTTGTTGCTTCGATTGGTTGTGCTGTTGGCGTTACCGGTTACCCCATTTCTCTTGGATGCGGCGGACCGCTTCCTGTACATTCTCCCGTGAGCCAAAGGCGGAGAGGCGGAAATAGCCTTCGCCGCTGGGCCCGAAGCCGCTGCCCGGCGTGCCGACCACATGGCATTCATTGAGCAGTTTGTCGAAGAAGTCCCAGCTTGCAATCCCGCCCGGCGTTTTCAGCCAGATATAGGGAGCGTTTACCCCGCCGTAGCAGGTGATGCCCGCCGTTTTCAGTCCTTCCAGGATGAGACGGGCGTTGTCCAGGTAAAAGGAGATGGTCTCCTGCACCTGGGACCACCCTTCCTCCGAATAGACCGCAGCCGCGGCCCGCTGTACCGGATAGGAAACCCCGTTGAACTTGGTGCATTGCCGGCGATTCCAGAGTTTGTTCAGAGCCACTTTTTCACCGCTCGCGGTAAGGGCCATGAGCTGTTCCGGCACCACGGTCAGGCCGCAGCGTACTCCGGTAAAGCCCGCAGTCTTGGAAAAGGAGCGGAATTCTATGGCGCAGGTTTTCGCCCCTTCAATCTCGTAGATGGAGTGGGGGATGCCAGGTTCGGTGATGAATGCCTCGTAGGCCGCGTCAAAAAAGATGATCGAGCCCTGGGCATTGGCATAATCCACCCACGCCTTCAGCTCTGCCCTGGTGGCCACCATGCCGGTGGGGTTGTTGGGGTAGCAGAGATAGATGATATCGACCTTTTCCTTGGGGATGGCCGGGGTAAAGTTGTTTGCCTCGGTGCAGGGCAGATAGACCAGCCCTTCGTAGTAGCCCTTGTCGTTCGCTTCGCCGGTCCGGCCGATCATGACATTGGTGTCGTTATACACCGGATACACAGGGTCGCAGATGGCGACCTTGTTTGCCAGGGCCAGGATATCGAGGATATTGGCGCTGTCGCATTTGGAGCCGTCGGAGATGAAGACCTCCGAGGGCATGAGTTCCACGCCCAGCGGCTTGTATGATTTTTCAATGATGATCTTGCTCAGCCAGTCATATCCTTGTTCCGGGCCATAGCCGTGAAAGGATTCTCCCCGGGCCAGATCGTCAACCCCGTCGTGGAAAGCCTTGATCACTGCCGGGGCAAGGGGCTGGGTAACATCGCCGATGCCAAGGCGGATAACCTTGGCATCGGGATGGGCGTCGGTAAAGGCTTTTACCCGGCGGCCGATTTCCGGGAAAAGATAGCCTGCCTTGAGTTTGAGATAGTTTTCGTTTATTAAGGTCATGTTTCCTCCTGCAAATTCCAAAACCGTATATCAGAGATTGGCTGCCTCAAAAAAAATCCTGCCTTGCAAGGCAAGGCAGGATTTTAAAACAGGACTTGGTCAAGCCATGTTTTATTTCTTTACCGGCTCCAGAGCCTTGGCCCGGCCTTCCAAGAACTTCCAGGATTTCTCCACGTCCTTCTGGCTCATGGCCATGAGTTCATCCGCATGCTCCGGATTCATCATCTTGAGCGCCCGGTAACGGTTTTCGTTCAAGGCGTATTCCGCAAAGGGAATGGACGGCGCCTTGCTGTCGATGGTCAAGGGGTTTTTGCCCTGTTCCTCCAGCTCGGGGTTGTAGCGGTACAGGGGCCAGTGTCCGCAATTTACCGCCTTCCTCTGCTGGTCAAAGCCCTTGGCCATGTTGATGCCGTGGTTGATGCAGTGAGCGTAGGCAATGATCAGGGAGGGGCCGTCGTACGCCTCTGCCTCGGCAAACGCCTTGACCACCTGGCTTGGGTTGGCGCCCAGGGCGATCTTGGCCACATAGACGTTGCCGTAGGTGGAGAAGATCATGCCGATGTCCTTCTTCGGCATCTTCTTGCCGCCCGCGGCGAACTGGGCCGTGGCAGCGCGCGGGGTGGACTTGGACATCTGGCCGCCGGTGTTGGAGTACACCTCGGTATCCATGATCAGGACGTTGACGTTCTCGCCGGAGGCAAGCACGTGGTCCAGGCCGCCGTAACCGATGTCATACGCCCAACCGTCGCCGCCGAAGATCCAGACGGATTTTTTCACCAGATAATCCGCCACCGGCAGAAGCCGTTTGGCGATTACCGATTTATTGCCGGTGAGCGCCTCTTTCAGCTTGGCAACCCGGCCGCGCTGGGCTTCGATCTCGTCCTGGGTTTTTTGGGGAGCAGCGGTGATCTCGTCAGCCGTTTTCTTGGTGATGAGTTTTTCCGCCACCGCTTTTTCCAACAATTCAGCGGCCTGGGCCGCGAATTTGTTCGCGGTGTTGCGCATGCCAAGGCCGAACTCGGCGTTGTCCTCGAACAGGGAGTTGGCCCAGGCCGGTCCGCGACCATCGGCTCGCTTGCAGTAAGGGGTGGTGGGCAGGTTGCCGCCGTAAATCGAGGAACAACCCGTGGCGTTGGCAATCAGCATCCGGTCGCCGAACATCTGGGTGGCAAGTTTGATATAGGGGGTTTCGCCGCAACCCGCGCACGCACCGGAAAACTCGAACATGGGCCGGAGCAACTGGCTGCCCTTGACCGTGGAAGGATCGATCTCCTTGTTGGCGACCTCGGGCAGGCTCAGGAAGTATTTCACATTGGGGATTTCCTGGGTGCGGACCGCCTCGTTGTTTTCGATCATCTTCAGGGCCTTTTCCTTGGCCGGGCAGGCATCGACACAGAGTGTGCAGCCGCAGCAGTCTTCGGTGAAGACCTGAATGATGGTTTTGCTCCCCTTGAACTGGGCGCCGACAGCGTCGACACTCTTCATGCTCTTGGGCTGTTTCTTGAGGTCGCTATCCTTGACGATCTTCATCCGGATGGCCGCATGAGGGCAAACCAGGGAGCAGCGGCCGCACTGGATGCAGTTGGCCGGAATCCACTCGGGCACATGCACCGCGATGTTGCGCTTCTCGTACTGGGTGGTGCCGGTGGGCCAGGTACCGTCGCAAGGCATCTGGGAAACCTTGACCTGGTCGCCCTTGCCTTCGATCATCTTGGCGGTGACCTCCTTGACAAAGGCCGGGGCGTCAGCGGGAACAACGGACGGTTTTTCATGGCCGCCCGCGGTCTTGGGAATCTTGACCTCAACGATGTTGTTCACTGCGGTGTCAACCGCGGCATAGTTCATGTTGACGACCTTGTCGCCTTTCTTGCCGTAGGTCTTCTTGATCGCGTCCTTGATGGCCTTGATGGCCTCGGCCTTGGTGAGAATGCCGGAGAGCAGGAAGAAGGCGGTCTGCATGATCATGTTGATCCTGGCGCCCAGGCCGATGGCCTCGGCCAGGGTGATGGCGTCGATGATGTAGAATTTGGCCTTTTTCTCGATGAGATCCTTCTGGACCGAGGAAGGCAGTTGCTTCCAGACCTGATCCTTGTTGAAGGTGGTGGTCAAAAGGAAGGTGCCGCCGGTTTCCAGATTGCCGACCATGTCGTACTTGTCAAGGAAGGTGAAGTTGTGGCAGGCCACGAAATTCGCCTTGTTGATGAGATACGGGGCAACGATCTTGTTCTTGCCGAAACGCAGATGGCTGGTGGTGATGGACCCGGACTTCTTGGAGTCGTAAACAAAATAGCCCTGGGCGTTGTTGGGGGTTTCGGTGCCGATGATCTTGATGGTGTTCTTGTTGGCGCCCACGGTGCCGTCCGCGCCCAAGCCGTAGAACATGGCGCGGGTGACATCCTTGCCCTCAATGTTGAAGGAGGGGTTGTACTTGAGGCTGGTCTTGGCTACATCGTCATCGGGCCCTACGCAGAAATTGTTCTTGGGCTTTTTGGCCGCCATGTTATCGAACACCGCCTTGACCATGGCCGGGGTGAACTCGGCGGAGCCGAGGCCGTAGCGGCCACCCAGGATGTTCGGGGACTTTTTGAGGGCGCCCGCTTCCACTGCCTCGCCGATTGCGGCGCGGATGTCAAGATACAGGGGATCGCCGGCAGCGCCGGGCTCCTTGGTGCGGTCGAGCACGGTGATGCGTTTGACCTTCTTGGGCAACGCCTTGACCAAGGCGGCCGAGTCAAAGGGACGGAAAAGACGGACAACGACCAGGCCGAGCTTCTTGCCTTTTTTGGCCAGATGTTCGATGGTGGCGGCAACGGTCTCGGCGCCGGAACCCATCATGATGACGACATCCTCGGCATCCGGAGCGCCGTAGTAATCAAAGAGATGGTATTTGCGGCCGGTGAGCTTGGCGAACTTGTCCATGGTCTTCTGGACGATCCCCGGGGTGGCGTTGTAGAACTTGTTCACCGTCTCGCGGCCGGTGAAGTAGACATCCGGGTTCTGGGCGGTGCCGCGGATCATGGGACGGTCCGGGGAAAGGCCGCGCTCGCGGTGGGCGAGGATCAGATCCTCGTCGACCATCTTGCGCATGTCGTCGAAGGTGAGCTGCTCGATCTTCTGGATCTCGTGGGAGGTCCGGAAGCCGTCGAAGAAATGCATGAAGGGGATGCGGCTTTGCAGGGCGGCCTGGGTGGAGATCAGGGCCATGTCCTGACATTCCTGGACGTTCTGGGAGCAAAGCATGGCCCAGCCGGTCTGGCGGGCGGCCATGACATCGCCGTGGTCGCCGAAGATGGACAAACCCTGGCAGGCGATGGAACGGGCCGTTACATGGAAGACGGTCGGGGTCAGTTCGCCGGCCAGCTTGTACATGTTGGGGATCATCAGGAGCAGCCCCTGGGAAGCGGTGAAGGTGGTGCAGAGCGCGCCGGTGGTCAGGCTGCCGTGCAGGGCGCCGGCCACGCCGCCCTCGGACTGCATCTGGGTGACAACCGGAATGGAGCCCCAGATATTCTCCTGCTTGGAGGCTGCCTTGGTGTCGGATTCCGCCGCCATGGGAGTAGAGGGGGTGATGGGGTAGATCGTGATGATCTCGCTGGTGGCGTAGGCCACATGGGTACATGCCTGATTACCATCAATGGTGACCATTTTCCGGGACATAGACTCATCTCCTTCCATTCTGATTGGGTTTATTTGGTGTAAACTTTCAGGACCGCACCCCGTTATGCGCGGGGCAGGGATGGGCGCGGTCAAAATAACATTTTTTAGATCGGCAGGAGAAAAGCAAGACCGCGGAGAGCTCTTTACGTATAAATACGGGGGGTTAAAAGCATTCGGTCATGTACTATTCTTGCTGAACTCAACAATCTAAACGAAGTTTTCAAGAATATCCAGTTTTTATTTTACAGGCTGGTTTTGCGTGGTTTTCATGATGAGTTCCTGGGATTTGAGCAAGACCTTGGTGTCCGGCGGGACAGACTGGGTCAGCCAGGTGTTGCCGCCGATCACCGATCTGGCGCCGATGATGGTGTCGCCGCCCAGGATGGTGCTGCCGGCATAGACCGTGACATCGTCTTCAATGGTCGGATGACGTTTGCTCTGCCGGTCAAGATCGCCGGAATCGTCCCGCTTGAAGGAGAGGGCGCCCAGGGTCACGCCCTGGTAGAGCTTGACCCGCTGCCCGAGAACACTGGTCTGGCCGATGACCACGCCGGTGCCGTGGTCGATGAAAAACGAACCGCCGATGGCGGCGCCCGGGTGGATGTCGATGCCGGTAATGGTGTGGGCATGCTCGCTCATGATGCGCGGCAGGATGGGAACCTCCAGGGTGTATAATTCGTGGGCGATCCGGTAAACCATGATGGCGTAAATGCCTGGGTAGCTGAAGATGATTTCGTCGAAACTGCCGGCGGCAGGGTCGCCCTCGTAGGCGGCCCGCACATCCGTGGCCAGAATAGCCCTCAAACCCGGCAAGGAGTTGATGAATTTGAAGGCATTTTCCTTGCCCGTGTCTTCGCAGTGTTGGCAGCTGATGGCGTGACGGAGGCATTCGTGCCGGATGGCGTTGGTGATTTCCTTGGTCAGTTTTTCGTAGAGCCCGGAGATTTCCAACCCCAACTGGTATTTGAGGCTGACCCGGTCGATGCCCTGGTTGCGGAAATACCCGGGGAAGAGGATGTCGCGGCAGGATTCCAGGATGTCGATGATGTGCTGGCGGCTGGGCAGAGGGGTCGCTTCGATGTGCTCAAAGCAGGTGTTGTCGTAGCAGGTGTTCACCACCTGATCGACTATGTGTGGTAGCCGGCTCCGGAAGTCGGAGGTGATGGGATGCTCCTTGGGGCAGGCTTCATTTGGGGCAAGCGGGATATTTTTTGTCTGGGGCACGGTGTGTCCTCCGGTTTTTTGTGCAAAAAACAGGAACAGAATCAGGCAGCGGAATGCGGAATGATGATTGAAATACTAACAACGATTTGTTTTTCCCTCAAGAATTCCCTGAGATTATCTGGTGTTTTTGGGAAGCAAGGAAGATCTTCCTGCGGCAGGCCTGGTCCGTGGGATGAACAATGGGAGATCCGGCGCCGCTAAACCGGGTCAGGGAATGGTGGCGGCAAGGAGGGGGCATGGGGTATAGTGGCGTCATGATCCAGGCGGTTTCCCAAACATCCATTCCAGACGACCCAAACGGCCAGGCCGTCGTGTCCGTAACCGGGCTTGCCAAGCGGTTCGGCGAACGTGTCGTGGTGGACAACATCTCCTTTGCCATCCAGCGGGGGCAGTGCGTCGGCTTTCTTGGCCCCAACGGGGCAGGGAAAACCACCTGCATCAACATGCTCCTCGGGTTGGTGGAAAAAAGCGCGGGCGAGATCCGGATTTTTGACCTGGAGACGCCGCGCTATCACCGGGAGATCAAGGCCCGCATCGGGGTGGTGCCCCAGGCGGACAGCCTGGATCCGGACCTGAGCGTGGAAGAGAATCTGCGCACCTATGCCGGGTATTTCCGGATTCCGCGCCGTCTTGCCCGTGGGCGGGTTGAAGAGCTGCTTCATTTTTTCGCCCTCTACAACCGGCGGGACGAGATTATCGAGCATCTGTCCGGTGGGCAGCGGCGGCGGTTGTTGCTGGCCCGTGCTCTGATCAACGAGCCGCAGCTCCTTATTCTCGACGAACCCACCATCGGCCTTGACCCCCAGGCCCGGCATCTGATCTGGGAGCGTCTCGCGATTCTTCAGGCCAAGGGAACCACCATGCTCCTGACCAGCCATTACCTCGATGAGGTTGCCCGGTTGAGCCAACAGGTGCTGATCCTGGATCATGGCCAGGTCGTGGTTCAGGGGGAACCGCAACAGCTTATCACCGATCTGGTCGGGCTGGAGGTTTTCGAGGTGGATGGAACCGCGGCCGAACTCGACGCGCTGGAAGCGTCGTTCAGACAGTGCAACGCCACGCTGGAAAGGGTGGGAGACAAGCTGTATGTCTATGCCCGGGAGGATTGTTCCCGGTTGGTGAAGGTGCTGGGTGAAGCTCGCAGCTGGCTCCGGCGGCCGGCCAACCTGGAGGATCTCTTTATCCAACTCACCGGCAGATCGTTGAGGGAAACATGATGGTCTCGAAAAAATGGAAGCAACGCACATGTCCGTTGCACTGGATCAAAGAGTCACAAGCGAAAACCGTTGGAATCGCGGTTTTCATGCGATTTCAACAAACATGAACGGATTTTCTTTTTTGGCAATCTGGCTGCGCAACGGGCGGGTTTGGAAAAAGAACATTCTGGCCACCCTGATCGGCAATCTGGGCCAGCCCTTGCTGTTTCTTCTGGCCATGGGGTATGGCCTTGGCCGGGACATGGCGGCGGTGGAGGGCTTGAGCTATCTGCAGTTTATCGCCCCGGGGCTGGTTGCCTCGGCGGTGATGTACAGCGCCGCTCTTGAGACAACCTACGGTTCCTATACCCGGCTCACCGTGCAGAAGACCTACGAGGCCATCCTGATGACCCCCCTTGGCGTTGTTGATCTGGTATTGGGGGAGATTGTCTGGGGAGCGAGCAAGGGGATGCTGGCCGGGGTCATCATGCTGTTGGCCTTGCCCCTTTTCGGCGTGGTTCCCTCGCCTTGGGTTGTGCTCCTGCTGCCGGTGCTGTTTCTCTCCGGCATGTTTTTCTCCGCCTTTGGCCTGATCATGACGGCGTTGGCAAGAAATTACGATTTTTTCAACTACTTCACCTCGCTGGTCATTACCCCGCTCTTCCTTTTCTCCGGGATTTTTTTCCCGGTGCGGACCATGGCTCCTCCTTTCAGGAGCTTTCTTGAAATGCTGCCCCTCACCCCCATCGTCAGCCTGGCCCGCATCCTCTGTTATGGACGCTTTGGCGAACCCATCCTGCTGAAAGTTTTCGGCTCTCTCCTGGCCGCCGGCTGCGCGGTGTGGCTGGCAGGGTATCTTCTCAGACGGCGTTTGATTCAGTAACCAGCCCGGGTTTGTTCGGGATCTTCCGGCAGGTGCTGCTCGATAAAACAACGGATCGTCCGGGGAGTGAGAATGAGACCGGTGAGGGCATGGTTGCCGATCTTGACCGTGGGCACGGTCTTGATCCCGGCCTGGCGGGACCGCGTCAGATTGGCGGCGACCTCGATGGTTTCGAGTTCGAGGTGAGGGAAGTCGGCAACGATCTTTTTCAGGGTGCGGCTCACATACAGGCAGCGCGGACAGAGGATGGTGCGGTAGAGTTCTATTTTCATGGCGTCTGGTGGTTGTTTGAACTCATCCTTCGATGAGGGTTTTGAGGTAGCTCTGTTCATCCTGCGGTGGGATGAAAATTTCCAGGTTGTTGTTCCAGCGGCTCACATAATGCTGGGTCAGCAGGGTGCGCATCGCGTTCTTGAGCTGGATTGGCGTGGTGTATTCCTGAATGAAATATTCGCCGTAGCTGTTCTCCGTGACCATGGTCGATTTCAGGGTTTTCGACCCCTTTACCGGTTCCTTTTCGAAGTTGACGATTGCCAGGGCCCGCAGCACGGTTTCCCGCTTGAGCAGGTTTGCCGGGGAAATGCGGGAGAAATGGATGATGGGAAAGGTTTTTATCAGCAGTTCGGTGAGCTTCTGGATATCCACCAGATCGATGGGCAGGAAATTTTTTGTCAGGTGGAGCTGGGTCTTGGCGGAGAGGATGCCGTTGACCAGGAGCCAGACAATGAGCCGGACCAGATTGTTTTCCCGCTTGATCACCGAATCCACATTGCTTTTCACCGTTTCGTGGTCAAGCTGCCCCTGAAAGGCATAGTAGTGAAACTCCCCTTCGTATTTGGTGATATGGATGGTGATGTGATGCTGTGCCATCAGGTCGCGGGACACGCTGCGGATATAATCGATCTTGTTTTCCTTCTGCTCATAGAAGGTGAAGAGTTTGCGGCCTAAAATGGAGATGTCCCGTTCGGTAATGGTCAACCCCGTGTCCGCGCCAAAACTTTTAAAGATCCAGCGCAGCCGTTTGTAGGTTTCGATGAGGTAGTCATGGACCTTGGCGCCAAAGGTGATGAGCTCCTTGTACTTCCAATCGCGGAAGCGCAGAAAATGGCTGAAGTTTTCCGGAAGAAGATGCCAGGCCTCCATCATGTCCATGGTGGCTTTCAGGTGGCTGGTCTGTCCGAATTTGGTGTTTTTTTGTGACTCAAATCCCTCAAGGGTCTTGAGAAAGAGACACTCCTGGATCAGGGAGGCCCGTTTTTGCTCGGCTTTCTCCTGCGCGTAAAAGGCGATGATGTCCCGGGCCAGCAGGATGTATGGGTCGACCTCTGCCAAGTCCATGGTGCCCTGTTCGGCGGCGGCCAGTTTTTCCGGATAGGTCACCAGACATTTTACCCGGTCCGAGAAGAGCGGCAGGGTTGTTGTTTCCCCGCGCAGGAGAAGTTCGAGATAGGCAAATTTGATGACCGACTTAAAGGGGCTGTCCAGCGCCTTGTTCATCTGCCAGAGGCAGGCCCCGAAGATTTCCGCCTTGGGGATGTCGGAGAGGTAGCCGAGATCAACAAAATCATTGGCCCGGATCTTGTTGCGTGAAACAAGATTGTGAACAAAGTTCCGGTATTCGCCTTCGGTAAGACCCGGGGGGATAAACCACCAGAGGAGCATCTTGCCGGCCACCAGGATATGGGTACGGAAAAGCTCGTCCTTGAGCAGGAGCTTGATGGATGAGCCTGCCGATTCCTCATCTGTTTCGGTCTCGAAGTTGTTTTCCTTGGTTTGGTCAATGTCCATCAGGAAGAAGTGTACTTCCGAGCCCCGTTTTTGCGCCCACTCTTCAATGGCTCTGCATTTTTCTTGCAAAAGCTGCAGCCCTTTTTGCCCGAGTTCTCCCTTGCGGATACTGACCCAGTAGTCGCAGTCGGAAATCGCCGACTGGGCGATGGTGCCGATGCTGCCGATGGTCTTCAGGGAATGGATGCAGGGCTTGTCGGTAAAGGGGGAAGGTCTGTCGACCCGCATGGCTGAAGAGTTGGGAAAATAACGGCGAAAGAGTTCGTGGGGAAGTTCTTCCGTCGGGTTGAAGAGGTGGATGCCATAGGGGCAATCCGCATCCTCGATAAAGCCGGGGAGATCGGGATAGTTGCTGTGGAGCAGATAGGGGAGAACCTTGAGCAGGAGATTGCCCTGGTTCGGGTTGAACAGCAACGCCTTGGCTTTGCGTTCCTCATTGTACTTGAGGTAGCGTGTTATCTTTTGCTGGAAGGAGTTTGCTGCGGTTTCCGGTTTGCTATCCATGGGGCGTTGTTTCCTTTTGGGGAGTCGTTGCGAAACAACCTCTCTTTTTGACTTTTGCCGCTCTAACAGCAGCGTGGCGGCCGCGGCTTACGGCGCCTGGACTATGGCCTCATGCAGGCGAACGGCCTGCATGGTGCTTTTCACGTCATGCACGCGAAGGATGTCCGCTCCTTGCGTGGCGCAATAGGAGGAAAGCAGCGCCGTTGCCAGATCCCGTTCCTGGGTTTCCAGGGTAAGAATCTTGCCGATGAAACCCTTGCGGGAATGTCCGACAAGGAGCGGGCATCCCAGCTTTTTAAACGCACGCAGATGTCTGAGAATCGCCAGGTTATGCTCTACAGTTTTGCCGAACCCGAGGCCGGGGTCAACAATAATCCGCTCCCGGTCAAGCCCCTGTCCCGTGGCCCAGGATATCCGCTCGCTCAGGAACTCCGTGATCTCCCGGATAACATCATCGTACACCGGTTGGTCCTGCATGTCTTTGGGAGTTTTGCGCATGTGCATGAGAATAACCGGCGCCCCATGGGCAACGGCGATCCGGATCATCTCGGGATCAAAACGCAGCCCGCTCACATCATTGATGATATCCGCGCCCGCTTCCAGCGCCTGGCGCGCCACTTCCGCCTTGGTCGTATCGATGGAAACCGGAATGCTTTGATGCAGCGCGCGGATGCAGGCAATGGCAGGGAGAACCCGGCGCAGCTCCTCGTCCTTCGATACCGGTTCGGCATAGGGCCGGGTTGATTCGCCCCCCACATCGATAATATCCACCCCGTTGTCCAGCATGGTTCGGATCTGGGCGGAAAGGGCTTCTTCCCGGGTAAAGCGGCCGCCATCGGAAAAAGAGTCCGGGGTGACGTTGAGGATGCCCATTACCAGGGGGCGTGGGCCAAGGAGAATGGTTTTATTTTTGGTTGTAATCCGCATGGGGCTGCCTGAAATGCGTGAGCCCTTTGAGCGGGTAGACCGCCAAAGGGCTCGGGTTGTTGGAAGATGCAAGCCGGGCAAGGCTTGTCCGGTGCAGTTATTGCTGCGCTGGCATCTCCGTTGCAGGGGTTGTTTTGCCCCCGCGCGCCATAATCGTTTGAATATCCTCCAGGCCGAGGGTTTCCTTTTCAAGGAGCGCGTCGGCAATGGACCGCAACACAGTAATGTTCTCCGAAAGCAACTGGTGGACCTTTTCGTTGGCGGTCAGGACAATGCGCTTGACCTCGTCGTCGATCCGGACCGCGGTTGATTCGCTGTAATCGCGGTGTTGCGCGATTTCCCGGCCAAGGAAGATCTGTTCTTCCTTTTTGCCGTAGGACAGGGGGCCAAGCTCCTCGCTCATGCCCCATTCGCAGACCATCTTCCGCGCCATCTGGGTGCAGCGCTCGATATCATTGCCGCTGCCCGTGGTGATCTCGCCGAAGATCAGTTCTTCCGCCACCCTGCCGCTGAGCAGGATGCAGAGGTTGTTCTGGAGAAAGGAGCGGGCGTAAGTGTGTTTCTCATCCACCGGCAGCTGCTGGGTAAGGCCAAGGGCCCGGCCCCGGGGGATAATGGTCACTTTGTGAATGGGGTCGGTGCCGGGCAGCAGCATGGCCACCAGGGCGTGTCCCGCCTCGTGAAAGGCGGTGATTTCCTTTTCCTTTTCGGTGATGATCATGCTGCGGCGCTCGGCGCCCATCATCACTTTGTCCTTGGCCTGCTCCATGTGGACCATGGTGATTTTATCGGCATCGGCACGGGCGGCGAGCAGCGCGGCCTCGTTCACCATGTTTTCCAGGTCTGCCCCGGAAAAACCAGGGGTGCCGCGGGCGATTACCTCCCAGTTGATATCCTCGGAAATGGCCTTTTTCTGGCCATGGACTTCAAGGATCTTCTCCCGTCCCTTCACGTCCGGCACCGGCACCACCACCTGGCGGTCAAAGCGGCCGGGCCGCAGCAGGGCAGGGTCAAGCACGTCGGGGCGATTGGTGGCCGAGATGATGATGACGCCTTCGTTGGATTCAAAGCCGTCCATCTCGACCAGCAGCTGGTTCAGGGTCTGTTCCCGTTCGTCGTGTCCGCCGCCCAGGCCGGCGCCACGGTGGCGGCCCACTGCGTCGATCTCGTCGATGAAGATAATGCAGGGCGCGTTTTTCTTGCCCTGGATGAAGAGATCGCGTACCCGGGAGGCGCCAACACCTACGAACATCTCGACAAAATCGGAGCCGCTGATGGAAAAGAAGGGCACCTCTGCCTCACCGGCAACAGCCTTGGCCAGCAGGGTTTTGCCGGTGCCCGGTGAACCGGCGAGCAAAACCCCTTTTGGGATGCGGCCGCCCAACCGGGTGAATTTCTTGGGGTCTTTGAGGAAATCGATGATTTCGGAAAGCTCTTCCTTGGCCTCTTCAATGCCTGCGACATCGGCAAAGGTGACCTTGGTCTGATCCTTGTCCAAAAGGCGGGCCCGGCTTTTGCCGAAGCTCATGGCCTTGCCGCCGCCGACCTGCATCTGGCGCATGAAGAAGATCCAGACCCCGATGAGGAGGAGCATGGGGAACCAGGAGATCAGGACGGTGACATACCAGGGGGATTCTTCCTTCTGTTTGACCAGGATATTGACCTTGGCCTTGCGCAGGATGGGAATAAGCTCCGTGTCGGCGAGAGGGGTGATCACCTTGAACTCCTTGCCGCCGCTGCCCTTGCCGGTAACCTCATCCCCCTGGATGTCCACCGAGGAGATCTGGCCGGATTCAACGCTGGTCAGGAAATCGCTGTAGCTCATTTCCACCACGGAAGTTTGCGGCTTGTTGAACAGGTTGAAAAGCAGGATCATGGTGAGGCCGATTACCAGCCACATGGACAAATTTTTATAAAAGCTGTTCAAGCAGAACCTCCATCATTATATGCAGATCGCAGGAAGATCCTGCGAAAGGTGTCGCGCGTTTTTTGTTTCGCCGTCCGGGACAATCACGAGGCCAGGCGGAAAAAGTATGTTCTCTCACCATAAGTCAGACGCAAGAGAATGTCCAGCAGGGGCAGCGATGAACCGCTCTTTTTTGCGCGACTTCCTGGTTATTCGAAATATTCCTGCACCGACTTGGGCTCCATGGATTCCTGTTGCATGGTGCCGATGGCCTTGACCATGGACTCGGCCCCGGCAATGGTGGTGGTATAGGGGAGGTGGTAGTTCAGGGCTGCCCGCCGGATGGTATAGGCGTCTTCCGTGGTTCTGGTGCCAAGCGAGGTGTTGACGATCCACTGGATCTGTTTGTCCTGGATCTTGTCGAGAATATGCGGCCTGCCTTCCGAGATTTTGTGGACGCTGGTGCAGGCAACCCCGTTTTCCTCAAGAATCTTGGCGGTGCCGCGGGTGGCGAGGATATTGAAGCCCAGGGCGATGATCTTCTTGGCAATGGGCACGATGGCGGGTTTGTCGCTGTGCCGCATGCTCAGGAGCACATTGCCTTCGGTGGGGATCTTTTGTCCCGCGGCCAGCTGCGATTTCGCAAAGGCAAGGCCGAGGCAGACATCCATGCCCATGACCTCGCCGGTGGATTTCATCTCCGGCCCGAGCAGGGTGTCCACGTTGTCAAAACGATCAAAGGGGAAGACCGCTTCCTTGACCGCATAGTGCGCCACAGCCACTTCCTCGGTGAGGCCCAGCTCCGGCAAGGTCTTGCCGAGCATGACCTTGGTGGCCAATTTGGCAAGGGGAACCCCGGTTGCCTTGCTGACAAAGGGCACGGTCCGCGAGGCGCGCGGGTTTACCTCAAGGACATAGAGCACATCCGCCTTGACGGCAAACTGGATGTTCATCAGCCCCTTGACCTTGAGTTCGGCAGCCATGGATCTGGTCGCATTCTTGATGGTCTCGATCATCTCCTTGGAGATGGAGTGCGGCGGCAGAACGCAGGCGGAGTCGCCGGAATGGATGCCCGCTTCCTCGATGTGCTGCATGATCCCGCCGATGATGGTGTTTTCCCCGTCGGAGATGGCGTCCACATCGATCTCTATCGCATCCTTGAGAAATTTGTCGATCAGGATGGGCCGGTCGGGCGAGACGTCGATGGCCGAATTCATATAGGCGGCCAGATCCCTTTCATTATAAACGATGCGCATGGCGCGTCCGCCCAGGACGTATGAAGGGCGGACCACCACCGGATAGCCGATCTTCGCGGCGATGACCAGGGCTTCATCTGCGGTCTGGGCCGTGCCGTTCTCCGGCTGCAACAGGTTCAGCTTGTGCAGGAACTGCTGGAACCGTTTGCGGTCTTCCGCCCGGTCAATGGAGTCCGGCGAGGTACCGAGGATGGGTACCCCGGCCTTGGCCAGGGGCACGGCCAGGTTCAGGGGTGTTTGCCCGCCGAACTGGACGATGACGCCATCGGGTTTCTCTGTTTTGATGATATGCAGCACGTCTTCCCGGGTCAGCGGCTCGAAGTACAGCTTGTCCGAGGTATCATAATCGGTGGAAACCGTTTCCGGGTTGGAGTTGACCATGATGGACTCGATACCCATTTCCTTGAGGGCAAAGGCGGCATGGACGCAGCAGTAGTCGAATTCGATACCCTGGCCGATCCGGTTGGGGCCGCCGCCCAGGATCATGACCTTGTGCCCTTTGGTTTCGCGGGCCTCGTTTTCCACCTCGTAAGTGGAATAATAGTAGGGGGTGTAGGCCTCGAACTCGGCGGCGCAGGTGTCGACCAGCTTGTACACCGGCTGCACGGCAAGCTTTTCCCGCAGCTCCCAGACGTCCTCTTCCGAGGTTCCGGTGAGGAAGGCGAGTTGGCGGTCGGAGTAACCGAACTGCTTGACCTCCTGGAGAAAGTCATGGTCCAATCCGTTAAAGCCCATCTCACGGATGCGGGATTCCATTTCGACAATCTGTTTGAAATTGTGCAAAAACCAGGGGTCGATAAAGGAGATTTCGTAGATCTTTTCAATGCTCATGCCCCGGCGCAAGGCCTCGAACACCTGGAAGAACCGTTTGGAGTTCGGCTTGCGCAACCCGTTTTCAAGATCCTGCTGGTCCAGACCCTCCAGGTTGAATTTGGGGTCCGCGCCAAAGCCGCTCACTCCGATTTCCAGGGAACGCATCCCCTTCTGGAAGGCTTCCTTAAAGGTCCGGCCAAAGGCCATGGTCTCGCCCACTGATTTCATGGCCGTGGTCAAAAAGTCATCGGCCTCGGGGAATTTTTCAAAGGTAAAGCGGGGGATCTTGACCACGCAGTAATCGATGGTGGGCTCAAAGGCCGCCATGGTTTCCCGGGTGATGTCGTTGGGGATTTCGTCCAGGGTATACCCCACGGCCAGCTTGGCCGCGATCTTGGCAATGGGGAAGCCGGTGGCTTTGGAGGCCAGGGCCGAGCTCCGGGAAACCCGGGGGTTCATCTCGATGATCATCAACTCGCCGTCTTTCGGATTCACGGCAAACTGAACATTGGAGCCGCCGGTTTCCACGCCGATCTCCCGCATGATGGCGATGGCGGCATTGCGCATCTCCTGATATTCGCGGTCGGTCAGGGTCTGGGCCGGGGCCACGGTGATGGAGTCGCCGGTGTGGACCCCCATGGCGTCGACGTTTTCGATGGAACAGATGATCACCACGTTGTCGGCCTTGTCGCGCATTACCTCAAGCTCGTATTCCTTCCAGCCCAGCAGGCTTCGCTCCAGCATGACCTCGGAATTCATGCTCAGGTCAAGCCCTGCCTTGCAGAACTCGTCGAGTTCCTGGGAGTTGTAGGCGATGCCGCCGCCGGTGCCGCCCAGGGTGAAGCTGGGGCGGACAATGATGGGGAAGCCGATCCTGTCGCTGGCAGCCTTGGTCTCTTCGATGGTGTGGATGATGGCGCTTTCCGGAACCTTGAGGCCGATCTTGCGCATGGCATCCCGGAAGGAGTCTCGTCCCTCGGCCTTTTTGATGACCTCGATATTGGCGCCGAGCAGTTCCACCCCGTATTTGTCCAGCACGCCCAGTTCGGCGACCTTGATGGCGGTGTTGAGGGCGGTCTGTCCGCCCAGGGTGGGCAGAAGTGCGTCCGGACGCTCCCGTTCGATGATCTTGGCGACCATCTCCGGGGTGATCGGCTCGATGTAGGTCCGGTCGGCGATCTCGGGATCGGTCATGATGGTGGCCGGATTGGAATTGATCAGGACGACTTCGTAGCCTTCCTCTTTCAATGCCTTCACCGCTTGGGTGCCGGAATAGTCGAACTCGCAGGCCTGGCTGATGATGATGGGGCCGGAGCCGATAATCAGAATCTTTTTAATGTCGGTTCTTTTAGGCATCGGATTTTCTTACCTGCTTGTGGTTATGTCAAATTTAGGAGCCGTTGCGAAAGGATCAGTTCCCTTCCTTACGGCTCTTTATGCCGTTGTGGCAACGGCGAAGGGTCGTTGCGCTGTCGATTTCCTGGGCTGTTACCGTTGCTGCATCATGTCGATGAATCTGTCGAAGAGATACAGCGAATCATGCGGGCCCGGGGCGTTTTCCGGATGGTACTGCACGGAAAAAATCGGGTATTTCCGGTGCCGCATGCCTTCGACGCTGTTGTCGTTGAGGTTGATGTGGGTCAGTTCGATATCTTCCGGGTTCAGGGTTTTTGAGTCAACACAGAAGCCATGATTTTGCGAGGTGATCTCCACCTTGCCGGTAAGGAGATCCTTGACCGGCTGGTTGGCGCCGCGGTGACCGAATTTGATCTTGTAGGTGGTGCCGCCATAGGCAAGCCCGAGCAGCTGGTTGCCCAGGCAGATGCCGAAGATGGGCGTTTTGCCGAAAAGCGCCCGGATATTGTCGACAACCCCCGGAATGCCGGCCGGGTCGCCCGGACCATTGGAAAGAAAGACCCCGTCCGGCTTCATGGCCAGGATCTCGTCGGCGGTGGCGGTGCAGGGAACAACCTGCACGGAACAGTTCCGTTCGGCCAGGAGCCTGAGCTGATTGTATTTCAGGCCGAAATCATAGGCGACAACCTTGTATTTGCCTGGCCCGGCCGTGGTGAAATTGCCGCCGGGGGCAGGCCGGTTGTCCTTCCAGCCATAGGGCTCGGCGCAGGTCACTTCCCGGACCAGATCCCGGCCGACAAGGCCGGGGGAGTTCTTGGCCTTCTGGACCAGGGATTTGGGGTCGAGATCCTCGGTGGAGACAATCCCCTTCAGGGCCCCGGCCATCCGGATGTGACGGGTCAGCGCCCGGGTGTCGATGCCTTCGACTCCGAGGATCTTGTCTTTCTTGAGGAAATCGGCCAGCGTCCCGGTTGAGCGGAAGTTGCTGGGGATGGCATTGTATTCCTTGATGAGAAAGGCCTCGACCTGGACCTTGTCCGATTCCATGTCCTCGGGGTTGACCCCGTAGTTGCCGATGAGGGGGTAGGTCATGGTGACGATCTGTCCCTTGTAGGACGGATCGGTGAGCACCTCCTGGTAGCCGCTCATTCCGGTATTGAATACGATCTCGCCGCTGGTCTCTCCGGGGCCGGTGAAGGATTTTCCTTCAAAAATAGTGCCGTCTTCAAGGGCGATAAGTGCTTTCATAAAAATTCCCTAACCTCTAAGTTGTCGAAGGTGCGCACGATGAGTGCGTTACGGAGTGCAGATCTTCCTTGATGAGCGCGATCTGTTTTTGGGCAGAACCCTGTTGTCTGGAAGCGACCTTCAGGGCGCCTCGTCCCGCCACGGCATATTCTTCTGGTCTCTCAATAAAATAGAGCAGCAGTTTGGTGAGTTCCTTGGGGCTTTTCACGCAAAAACCGGCGTGTTCCGCCTCAAGCAACGCTTTGGCGTCGGAAAAATCCGCCATGTGGGGGCCGTAGAAAACAGGGGTTCCCCAGGCAGCCGCCTCCAAAACATTATGGCCGCCGCGGTCCACCAGGCTGCCGCCGCAAAAAACATAGGTGGCAATGGAATAGAGGCCCGCCAATTCACCCATGGTGTCAACCACGACCACATCGGTATTGCGGCCTTGCTCCTGGATCTGGCGCAACCGCATGCTGGCAATTCCCTGCTCCTCAAAGAGCTTTTCAACCTCGGTGAGCCGTCGCAGATGCCGGGGGGCAACAACCCAGACCAGATCCGGGAGCCGCTGCTGCAGGGCGCGAAACACCTCGATCAGCATCGTCTCCTCTCCCGTGTGGGTGCTGCCGGTAACCAGCACCGGCTGCTGGCGATGGATATTCAGCATCTGCCGGTAACGCTTTGCCAGATTCGGGTCTGCCTGGGTTGTCGACTGGTCGTACTTGGCATTGCCCAGAATCCGTATGCTGGATGGGTCTGCGCCCAATCCCCTGAAGCGTTTGGCGTCACCCCCCTGGATCACGGAGATCTTGGTGAAACAGGAGAGCAGGTCCGACATGAAGCCCTTTATCTTCCGGTAGCCGGAAAACGAATTTTCAGAAAGGCGTCCGTTCAGTAAAAACAGCTTTGCGCCATGCTGTTGCGCCTGCCGGATGATGTTCGGCCACAGCTCGGTTTCCAGGCAGACATATATAGTTGGCCGGATCGTTTCCAGGGTCCGGTTGACAATGCCGACGAGGTCAAGCGGGGCAAAAAAACAGGGGACATCATCCGGCAGCAATTGGGGCGCCACAGCCATTCCATGCCGATTTCCGGTGGAGACGACGATGGATGCCTCGGGCAACTGTTTTTTGATCTCGGGAATCAACGCCTTGGCGACCTGGATCTCGCCGACAGAGGCAGCGTGCAGCCAGATGCGGACGGGCTTGTCTTCGTCAAGTTGCACATCTTCCACATGGCCAAAGCGTTGCCTGAGACCTTGGCGATGCTTGCCTGAAAGTCCGAGGAACACGCAGGCAAAAGGGAAAATGACAATGAAAAAGAGCCAGCCGAAGAGTTGATACAGAGTATATAGCAAAGGTAAAGGGGCCCTTTTTGTGCGAGAAAATATGCCGATTGCAGACCTCAGGTAAAAATCAAAGTATTAAAACTGATTGCGGCATTTCCGTCAACAGGAAATACGGAGCCGGAGCGTTGTGGGGTGGCCTGGAGCGTATGATGTCTGCCTGTGGAACCGGTTAAGCCGTTGCCGCAAATTGTTTCGTAACACCTCCTAAAAAATGCCGGCAATGGGGGCTTGGCAGTGGTTGCAATTGCCCCCGGTCATAAGGTGCTGTCTTACCGCAAAGCCGGCCCGTTCTATGATCAGCTTGCCGCAGTTCGGGCAGAGGGTATTTTCCCCGGCGTCGCCGGGGATATTGCCGACATAGACATAGCGCAACCCCTCGGCCAGGCCGATCTCCCGGGCGCGAATCAGGGTATGGTGCGGGGTGGGGGGGCGGTCGGTCATCTTGTAGGTGGGCCAGAAGCGGGTGACATGCCAGGGGATATCCTCGGAAAGGTCTTTGATGAACCGGGCGATCTCGCGCAGTTCCCCAGCCGAATCGTTCCAGCCCGGAATCACCAGGGTGGTGACCTCCACCCAGACCCCCAGCTCCTTCATCAGCCGGATCGTATCCAGGACCGGCTGCAGTCTGGCGCCGCACACCTCTTTGTAGAATGTGTCGGTGAAACCCTTGAGGTCGATATTGTTGGCGTCAAGATATGGAGCCAGTTCCCGGGTGGCCTCGGGGCCGGTGTAGCCGTTGCTGACAAAGATATTCCTTAGTCCTGCCGCCCGCGCCAGCTTGGCGGTATCGAGGGCGAATTCGTAGAAGATGGTGGGCTCCACATAGGTGTAGCTGATGGATTGGCAGCCGGTCCGTTGCGCGGCTGCCACCACTTCCGCCGGGGTGCGCAGGGTGCCGGGAATGTCTCCTGCATGGAGGTGGGGATACTGGGAGATCTCGTAATTCTGGCAGTGTTTGCAATGGAAGTTGCAACCCACCGTGGCAATGGAATAGGAAAGAGAGCCGGGCAGCAGGTGAAAGATGGGTTTTTTTTCGATGGGGTCGATGTTTTCGCTGATCAAGCGACCGTAGTTGAGGCTGTAAAGTATCCCCCCCCGATTCTCCCGGACCTTGCAGATTCCCCGGCGACCTTCACCGATCAGGCAATGGTGGTGGCAGAGCAGGCAGCGGACCTGGCCTGGGGTGTCAGTGTCCTCTGTATAAAAGAGCGCTTCATGCATGGTCACCCCCAAGGCAAAGGGCCTTTGTATGTGAGATGTATATATATAACGTAATGGTTCAATTGTATTAATTCACAAACAAAGGAGGCTGGTCAACAAGAAAATATCTAATTTATTTCAATGGATTACCGTGTTTTTTAGCGTTCGGCGAATAAAAAGTAAAAAATAGGGTTGACGTGGGGGGCCGGATCGACTAATTTGCCGCTCTCCGCAACGACGGAGGCCAAGACTGACTTCGGGTCAGACCACTTGGCGCAGCGATCATTGAAAACTGAATAGTGAGCAAAGTAGAAGATGGGCCCCAAGAAACCGGAGCTTTAAGCTTCGGGAGTTTTTATTGCAGTAAAGAGATCAGAATCTCTGTTGAAGAAGAGTGAGTCCTTCGGGGCTTGTTCAGATATTTAACTGGAGAGTTTG
>Ga0074199_1000759_pt1 | contig 41039 bp, 39 predicted proteins | sample EPASupsiteSAE347_FD_64528 | JGI IMG/M metagenome (GOLD analysis project Ga0074199, IMG submission 64528) | Bioremediated contaminated groundwater from EPA Superfund site, New Mexico - Sample SAE3-47 | ecosystem: Environmental > Aquatic > Deep subsurface > Groundwater > Contaminated ... | reverse complement strand
TCCGCCCGGCGGGCCCCCTTCCCCCGAGGCCGTATAATTTTTTTTGGGGCTGCCGATATCTTCCATGATAGCGCGTGCAGCCCGGATCCCGCCGGTCTGCTGCCGGTACGCGGCAAGGAGCGGGTTGATGGCGTTGATACCCCGCCCCATCTCGTCGATACCGAGCCGTATCGTTTTTATCTCTTCCGGGAAGATGGCCTGCAGGTACCGTCCCTGGCCCCGCAGGTTCTGGAGGCAGTTCTTCAGGCACTCCGTGGCGGCGGCATAGAACTCCTCGGGATCGTCGGGAAGCTCCTTTGCCGTGGAGGACTTGATGGCCCGGACAAACTGGGGCAGGGAGTTCTTTGCGATCGTCTTCAGTTTCGGGTGGATGACCGGATCCTGCTCGGCATCGGCCAGCGTTGTGGCGATCAGCCGGATCCGGGCCTCGGTGTTCCGAATCTCCTCCATCGGCTCGCGGATTGCCGATACGAGTCCGGCCTTCGCTGATTCGTCCAGCCCCGTGAACCACGCGGGCAGCTCTGTAAATTCGATGGGCGTCGGGGGAGTAGGTTTTTTCGCCCCGAAGATCTTCTGTATCAACCCGCGCATCCGTTCCACCTCCCCGTCTTCTTCATAACCGGATAGAAGCTCATACCTGCTAATCCTTTTGGGCGATCTGGCGCAACCGCTTCTCCCCGTCGATCTCCTTCATCACCTGGACCACCGAAGGCGGGACCAGTTTCTGCCAGGATTTCCCCTCAAGGATCCGGCGCCGGATCTCGGTCCCGCTCAGCAGGTCCCGCTCGTACATGGCCGGCGACTGTACCCTCACCCCGGCCTCACGGAAAAGGCGGACCACGAGAGGGTTGGAGGAGTAGCAGATGTCGAACGGGGGCGTCATGGACCGGACATGGGCCACCCAGAGGGCGTTCCGCTGGACGTCCTCGATGGGGATGACGTAGTACGGGCACCCGAGCGAGGTGAGCGCCCGGGTGAGCATCAGCACCCGCTCCCCCGCGGTGAAGGGGTTGTCGACCATGTGCGAGAGCTGGGCGCTCCCGATCCCGATGATGATCTCGTCCACTTTGCCGGCGATGTGTTCGAGCACCGACTGGTGCCCGTTGTGGTATGGCTGGAACCTCCCTATGTAGAATCCTCGTTTCATGGTCCTTTTCGTCCTCCCGGGATTTCCGCTCCCTGGTTGGCTATCCGCGCCGCGAACGCACCTCCCGTGAATCCCGCATCGATGTTGACCACCGCGATCACCGAACAGGACTGGAGCATGCTCGCGAGCGCCGCCTGTCCCCCGCCCATGTACCCGTAGCCCACGCTGACCGGGACACCGATGACCGGCCGGTCCACGAGCCCGGCGACAACGGCAGGCAGGGTGCCCTCGCGGCCCGCGCAGACGACAAACGCGTGCGCACCAAGAAGCGGTTTTAAGGCCGGGAAGAGGCGGTGGATGCCGGCCGCCCCGACATCGTAGGCCGTCCTGACCTCACAGCCCATCTCCTCGGCGATGATGCGGGCCTCCTCCGCCACCCGGATATCCGAGGTGCCGGCCGTAACGATCGCAACGATACCGCCGGTCCGCTGCGGGGCGGGGCCGTTGCCGGCCACCAGCACCCGGCCGGTTGCGCGGTAGTCGATACGGATGCCCTCGGTTTCCGCTGTGCTCCGGATCAGGTCCACCTGGGCGTCGCTGAGGCGGGTGACGATACAGCGCCCGGATGCCCGGGCAAGACGGATCACGATCTCCGCCAGGTGCTCCGGGGCCTTTCCCTCGGCAAGGACCACCTCGGGCATCCCGCACCGGACCTGCCGGCCGAGATCGATGCAGGCGAAATCCCCGATCCGGTCGAGCCGGAGCCCCCCGATAGCCTCGGCTGCTTCGTCGAGGGAGAGGGTTCCTGCCCGGTACTGCTCGAGCAGATCGTGAAGCTGCTGGTGTGCCGGCATACGCGTGATAATACAGATATGGACCGGCGCATAATAAGTTAGTTCATTGCCATGTCGTATCTCATCTATGTCGCGATCTTCGGGGCGTTCGCGGTCTTCTTCCTCTGGCTGCGCGATGCCCGGATCTTCTTCCGGACCGGGCTCCGGGGGTACCGTAAAGCGGCGTACTGGGGCGTGCTGTATGGCGCGCTCGCCCTGCTGGGCTTCGAGATCGCGTGGTACGCGCCTGACTTCGAGCTTCTCGGCCTCGGCCTGATCCTTGCCGCGCTCTATCTCCAGACCAACCGGAAGAAGGAGCAGGTCTGGAAGAACGAGAGTACGCTGGAGCGGTTATTGGGCAGCGTACCTGTCCGAAGAACGGACAAGAAATAATGGATGGAGAACATAAACAGGATAAGGATCGGTCAGTTATGCTCCAGAAACCACGGGGAACCAGGGATTTTTTACCGGATGAGATGGAGGCCCGGCGGGCCGTTGAATGGAAGTTGCGGGAGGTTGCGCGGCGCTGGGGATACCGCGAGGTCTGCACCCCGGAGTTCGAGGATCTCGAGCTCTTTACGATGCGATCCGGGGAGGGCATCATCGGCGAGATGTACGTCTTCGAGGACAAGGGCGGACGGAAGCTGGCCCTGCGCCCCGAGATCACGGCTGCGGTCATCAGGATGTACGTCAACGAGGCGAAGGTGGCCCCCAAACCGCTGCGCTGGTGCTATTATGCCGACTGCTTCCGGTACGAGCGGCCGCAGAAGGGCCGGTACCGGCAGTTCTGGCAGTTCGGCGTGGAACTGATCGGGGCCGATTCGGCGATTGCCGACGCCGAGGTGGTCATGCTCGCGTCGGAGATGCTGGAGGCAACGGGCGTGCGGTACGAGCTGAAGGTCGGGCACCTCTCGTTCGTGAAGAACCTCGTGAAGAACCTGGAGCCCCCAATCCAGCGCACGATCCGGCAGCAGCTCGACAAGAAGGACTTCGAAGGGCTCGAAGCAACGCTCGCGGGCATGAACCAGCCGGACCTTGCCGAATCGCTCCGGGCGCTCGTGGCCTGCCGGGACCTCTCCGATGCCTTCGCGATCGCCGGGGATATTCCGGAGCGGGAGCGGATCGAACAGACGATCGGGTATCTGGATGCCGCGAAGATCCGGTACTCGCTGAACCTCGGGATTGCCCGTGGCCTCGATTACTATACCGGGATCGTCTTCGAGGGCTTCGCCGACAACCTCGGGGCCGAGAACCAGATCCTGGGCGGGGGCGTGTACCGCCTTGCCCACCTCTTCGGCGGTGACGACGTGGCGTCCTGCGGGTTTGCCGTCGGGTTCGACCGCGTGATGGTATCCCTCGGGGAGACCGCACGCACGAAGGACACGGTAACGGCGATCGTTTGCACGCCCGAGGCCCGGACGCGGGCGCTCGAAGTGGCGCAGGCGTTCCGTAACGCGGGCATCAGAACGGAGATGGATCTCATGGGCCGCGGCTTCGGCCAGCAGCTTGCGCATGCTGCAAAGTCCGCGGACTTCGCCATCATCATCGGCCAGCGCGAGGCCGCATCCGGTGACGTTACGCTCAAGGACCTGAAAACGGGCGAGCAGAAGACCATACCGCTGGAAGCCGCGGTTGCCGGGGTGGTTGCATCTGGTTCTCGCGGATGAACTCGCCAAGCAGCAGCGGAGCATCAGCGTTGCGGAGTTCTTCGAGAAGAACAAGCACCTCCTCGGATTCGACTCGCCCACCCGCGGCGTGATCACCACCATCAAGGAGGCGGTGGACAATTCGCTGGACGCCTGTGAGGAGGCGCAGGTCCTTCCGGACATCTTCATCAGCATCAAGAAGACCGGCAGCGACCTCTTCCGGATCATTGTCGAGGACAATGGCCCCGGTATCGTCCCGAAGCAGATCCCGTTCGTCTTCGGTAAGCTCCTGTACGGTTCGCGGTTCCACCAGATCCGCCAGACCCGCGGGCAGCAGGGGATCGGAATCTCGGCCGCCGTCCTCTACGCCCAGCTCACGAGCGGCCTTCCCACTATCGTCATCTCCCGCACCGGTGCAAAGGAACAGGCCCACCGCTTCGAGATCCAGATCAAAATCGAGACCAACGAGCCCGACGTACTGAAGAACGAGGCGATCGAGTGGGACCGGATCCACGGCACCCGCGTGCAGATCGAGTTCAAGAGCACGATGGCGGCCAAGAAGAAGCTGATCGAGTACCTGAAGTACACCTCGGTCGTCAACCCCCATGCCCGCTTCCGCGTGGAACTGGACGACGAGACCTTCACCTTCGAGCGCGTCAGCCAGGAGGTCATCCGTTGCCCGGTTGCGATCCAGCCGCACCCCCACGGGATCGAGCTCGGCCAGTTCAAGCGGATGGCAGCCGCAAGCGATGCAAAACTCATCGACTTTTTAGTCGAGGGATTCAGCCGCGTGGGCAAGAAGACCGCGCAGGAGATGTGCGACCGGGCCAGGCTGAAAGGGACGCTGAAGGTTTCGGGCCTCTCGGCCGACCAGCAGAAGGCCCTCCTTGCCGCCATGCAGGAAGTAGCCGTCCCCGCCCCGCCCACCACCCAGTGCCTCTCCCCCATCGGCGAGGAACTGATCCGGCGCGGCCTGGACAAGGAGTTCCAGATGGACTTCGTCGCCGCCCGTACCCGGCCGAGCTCGGTCTTCTCGGGCCACCCGTTCATGGTCGAGGCCGCGATCGGTTACGGAGGGAAACTGCCCGCTGAAGGAAACGCCGTGATCCTCCGCTTCGCCAACCGCGTCCCGCTGATGTACCAGCAGGGTGCCTGTACCATCACGGAGTGCATCATGAACGTGAACTGGAGATCCTACAACATCTCCCAGCAGGGACTCCCGGCCGGCCCTGTCCTCATCCTCGTCCATGTGGCATCGACCAATGTCCCGTTCACGAGCGAGAGCAAGGATGCGATCGCTAGCATCCCGGAGATCGAGAAGGAGATCGTGCTCGCCCTCCAGGATCTCGGCCGCGAGCTCAAGACCTTTCTCTCCCGCCGGGACCGGAACAAGCTGGCGGAGGACCGGGCACGCGCCGTCTGCGCCATCATCCCCGAGATCTCGGCCAAGGTGAGCGAGATCGTGGAGAAGCCCCCCGTGGACACCTCCCCGATCGAGGGGAAACTGATGCGGAAACTCATCGCCAAGAAGTGGACCCGCGACGGGAAGGTGACGATCGAGCTGGCGAACTACAGCGGGTTCGAGGGCGAGATCTCCGCCTACGACATCTCCGCAGACAACGCGGCGGACGCGGTGCCGAAAGCGGACTTTGTCAGCGAGGTTGACGGACAGTTCACGAAAGTCTGGAAGATGACCATCCCTTCAAAGTCGAACTGGCAGGTCACGTACTCCGGGAAGGGCGGGGGGATCCTCGATATCCGGGGGATAGACGACAGCAAGAAGATGGTGGTGGACCTGGATGTCTAAAGAGGAACTCGAGAAGAAGGCGATGGTCTCCCTGCTTGCCATTGCAAGCGCATGGTACGACCAGATGAAGGCGGGAGAGATCCCGTCCATCTCCCTGCCGAGCAGGACCAAGTACAACATCGAGTACGACGATGCGAGCGAGGTCTGGAAGTACGGCGACAAGGAGAGCATGCGTACCGCCGCCTCCGCCAAGAGCGCCACCCACCTCCTGAAGATGGCCTACGTAATCGGGTTCATCAAGCAGCAGCTCCGTGAAAACCGGTCGTCAACGCTGAGAGAGATGTACTATATCTCAGAGGGCTGGAAGCGGGCAAAATTCGGGGCTCAGGACGAGAGCAACTTCCTGATCGAGGACCTTGAGATCCTCTCCGATGTCCCCCGCGAGGGCTTCCACCTCCACCCCGAGGAGAACGGTGCATCTATCTACGGCCCGATGCGGATCCGGGAGGAGACCCGGCGCGGGATGAAGACCATCCACTGCCAGGACGATGTCGGGCAGGCGGGCTATACCATCCCGAATAATGTCGAAAACATTGAGTTCGTGGACCACGATGCAAAATTTGTCATTGCCATAGAAACCGGTGGTATGTACGACCGTCTCATCGAGAACGGCTTCGACGAGGAACACAATGCCATCCTCGTGCATCTCAAGGGCCAGCCGGCCCGGTCCACGCGCCGGATGCTCAACCGGATGAGCATGACATGGGACCTGCCGATCCTCGTCTTCACGGATGGCGACCCGTGGTCCTACCGCATCTACGGTTCGGTGGCCTACGGGGCCATCAAGAGCGCCCACATGTCGGAACTGCTCGCAACCCCGAAGGCACAGTTCCTCGGCCTGCGCCCAAGCGACATCCGGGACTACAACCTCCCGTCCGACAAGCTGACGGAGAAGGATGTCGAGGCACTCAAAGCCGAGCTCACCGATCCCCGGTTCGCAACGGACTACTGGAAGAAGGAGATCAATCTCCAGCTCGAAATGAACCTGAAATCAGAACAGCAGGCGTTCGCTGCCCGAGGGCTGGACTTTGTTACGAAGAAGTATTTACCGGCGCGGCTCGCGGATATGGGAATTATCTGAACCTACTTCCTGTTTTTCCGGGCTGCGTCCAGCATGTCCCGGAGCGTTTCTGCAAGAGGTATCGCTGGTCGCCACCCGGTCAGGGCCATGATACGGGAGTTGTCGCTCCGCTGGGTCGGGACTGCGATCGGAGGGGTCGTCTCCGGCAGGCGGACCGGATACTGCGCTCCTGTAATCTCCTCGATCCTGCCGATGATTGCCGAGACACCATAGGCATTTCCCGATCCGAGGTTGAACGCCTGTCCCGAACACCTGCCGGAAAATTCCGGGTGCGAGAGGAGTGCCCAGTACCCCCGCACAACATCCCGAACATCGACAAGGTCCCGCGACGACGAGATCTCACGGAGATCCAGCGCATCGCGCTCTTTACGCTCGATCGCGATAACCTGGTTCACGATCCGGCCGCAGACAAAGGCATCCGTCTGGCCCGGCCCCGCAAGGTTGAACGGGCGGGCAACGGCAACGGCAGCACCATCGCGGGCATACTCAAAGGCAACCGATTCCTGATCAGCCTTGCTCCTCCCGTAATCCGCAACCGGCCGGAGGGGTGCTGTCTCCGGTATCGGGAGATCCCCGGCATACCCGTATACCGCCGAGGAACTGACGACGAGGATGCGGCAGCCGGGATTTCCTGCAAGGGCGGCATCCAGCAGGTTTTTTGTGCCGGTCGCGTTGGTTGCATGCAGGGCATCGGGCGTGCCATGCGTGAGCCCGGCCAGGTGGATAATCGCATCGGGACATAGTTCCATAACCGCCGCGTGCAGGCTGTCCCGCGCGAGCAGGTCGGCAGCCGCAAAAGAACCGTGAATCCGCTCCGTTTCCGGCGTCCGGCGGCGGACGACCCCGACCGGCGTCACGCCATCCTGCGCTGCGAGGAATTCCATCATCCGAAAGCCGGTGAACCCGGCCGCGCCCGTGACAAGGACTCTCATGGAAGGAAGCGGTCCTTATACTTCTCGAACTCCTCGATCGAGCGGGCGTAGTCGTCCGGCCTGCCGATATCCAGCCAGTAACCATCGTGGGAATAGCTGAAGACCGGCGCGTTCTTTGCGGTGAGGGCATACATCAGCTGGTCGAACCCGAACGGTTCGTTCTCCGGGACGTAATCGAGGATCTTCTTCGAAAAAACGTACACCCCCATGCTGACATCGAAGTGGTAAGTCGGCTTCTCGCGGAAAGCGACGATCCGGTTGTTCCCGTCCTTTTCGAGTACGCCGAAGTCAATGTGGGCGTCCCGGCGGTAGGTGGAGACAGTAGCGATTGCCTTGTTCGTCTTGTGGTAGTCGATGAGCGCGGTATAATCGATATCGGTCAGGATATCGCCGTTCATGACGAGGAAATCGTTCTCCAGGTCTTTCATGAGCCGCAGGGGCCCGATGGTGCCCAAGGGCGTTTCCTCGTGGGAGTATGTGATCTCGAGGCCGAGGTTCTTCGTGCTGCCGATGTAGGCATGGATGAGTTCGTGGAGGTACCCGGTGGAGATCGTGACCTTCCTGAACCCCGCGTGCTTCAGCTGGCGGAGGATGACCTCCAGGATCGGGTAGTCCCCGATTGGCATCAGGGGCTTGGGCAGGACGGTCGTGTAGGGAAGGAGTCTTCGTCCTTTCCCGCCGGCAAGGATGATGGCCTGCATGGTTCTCACACCGTGTAGATCCCCGGCTTGTACGAGGCGATGTGTTCCTTCATCCATGCGATGGTCAGGGCGAGCCCCTCCTCGAGCGTGTGCCGGGGTTTCCAGCCGGCCAGCTCGAGGGCGGCGCGGTTGTCGCAGAGGAGCTCCATGACTTCGCTCTTCTCAGGCCGGACCCGTTTCTCCTCGCAGACGATCTGGGCGTCCGGGTTGACCTGGCGGATGATGATTTCAGCCAGTTCGCCGATAGTGACCCCGCGCCCGGAGCCGGTGTTCACGGTCTTTCCAACGGTCTTTGTGCTCTCGGCCAGCTTCATGAACCCCTCTGCGGTGTCGGCAACAAAGGTGAGATCGCGGATAGGGGTGAGCGAGCCCAGATTCACGGTGTTGCCGGTCAGGGCCTGCGTGATGATGGTGGGGATGACCGCACGGGTGGACTGGCGCGGCCCGAAGGTGTTGAACGGGCGGATGGTGGTGACGGGGAGCCCGAACGAGCAGAAGAACGACTCCGCGATCTTGTCGGCCCCGATCTTGCTCGCGGAGTAGGGGGACTGGCCCTGAAGCGGGTGTTTCTCGTCGATGGGGGTGTACTGGGCCGTGCCGTAGACCTCGCTTGTGGAGGTGTGGACGACGCGGGTCACGTCGTGGTCGAGGCAGGCCTGCATCACGTTCAGGGTACCCCGGATATTCGTACTGATATAGGACTCCGGGGCAACGTAGGAGTACGGGATGCCGATGAGGGCTGCGAGGTGGAAGACGTACTCTTTGCCGTCAACAGCCTTCCTCACGAACAGGGCATCGGCCACGTCTCCTGAGATTACCGTCAGGCGGGGGGTCTTCTCGGTGTACCTGCCTTCCAGCATGCCCCAGTCGTTCCTTGCATTATAGTGCACGAATGCTGTTACCTCGGCGCCGTTCTCCAGCAATGCATCGACCAGATGGCTCCCGATGAACCCGCCGGCCCCGGTAACCAGTACCCGTTTGTCCTGCCACGTCATGGTCTGTCCTTTCTATATGTTTTTATGAGTGCCAGATAATCTTTCTCTGCCTGTTCCATCAGCGTTTCCCACTGCCCGTTCCGGACAACGATGTCCCGTGCCGCCGAACCCAGGCGCGAACGGAGCGCCGGATCAGCGGCGAGCGTGTAGAGCGCTTCCGCAACGGCGCCGGGTGAGCCGGGGGGGATCAGGAGCCCGGTCTTTTCGTTCTCCACCCACTCCGGGATCCCGCCCACCGCCGTGGCAATACAGGCGAGGCCGCTCGCCATGGCCTCGAGGACCGAGACCGGTGTCCCGTCTGAAACGGATGTCGTGATGAAGATGTCGGCCCTGCGATAATCGTCCGGGACATCTGCATAATCCGATCTTGCCCTGAACGTGACGACATCCGATAACCCGAGTGCGGCAACCTCGTCCCGGACGGCCTGCTCCAGCGGGCCATCACCCTTGAGCGTGAGCCGGAGGTCCGGGTTCTTCCGCAAGGCGAGTGCAAAACCCCGGACAAGAGTTGAGTTGTCGTATACCGGATAATATCCCCGGTTCGAGAAGACCTCGATCGTCCGGGCGTCCACCGGTTCATTCCCGGGCTGCGGAGAGAAGAGATCGGTGTCGATACCGAACGGGAGGTACCGGACCTTCTGTGCCGGGATGGCAAAGTCTCCCAGAATGTGTTCCCGGATATTCTTCGAGACAGCATATACAAGATCTGCCCCAGCCATCACTTTTTTCGTATAGACTGCAATCAGCCGGCTCTTGTGCGGGAGGATGAGGATGTCATCGCCCCATGCCGAAACAACCGTGGGACACCGCGCCAGGCCCGGCAGGTGGAAACCATACTTGGCGATGAAATGGGCATGGATGATATCGGGACGGATCTGCCTTACCAGCTTTTTTACGGCAATATGTCTCGGAATGAAGGCAAGGTAGTGGTTGTTCCACCGCGAGGCAAGGAGGTGTTCTGTGACACCGGGGATCGTGCGATCCATCGGATCATATGTCGCGAGATGAACCTGGTGCCCACGCTGTGCGAAATATTCCGCCCAGCGTCGGGTATGGATGCTGCGGCCATCGGCAATGAGGAGGAGGATCATGGTCGTGGGTATCCCATATGGGCCTGATGCCCGATGAAGAGCCCAAGCCCGTTATTCCTGGTCATATATCAGAGTGCCCCGATAATGTATTTCTTTCAATACTATTCTGTTTCCCGTCATGACGATCGTCCAGTCCGGGAATGAGGAACTCAATACAGCCCCCGTAGTATTCCTTTCAGGAAATACGGCAGGGCTGCACCAATGTTCCCGGTCTGCCAGATCCGTGCTCCGGCCCGGAGAATTACCATCATCCTCCGTTTGCGGCATGCCAGTCGTTCCCGAAGCGTAGGATTCGGCATCTCCCGGCAGTATTTCATGACAATCCGCTCCTCGGCCAGCATCTGCTTCTGGACATTGCCGCTGGCATTCATTCCATGAACCGTGTACTCTCCAAGAACAACCGGAATAAAAGCCCACCGAACCCCGGACCCTGCAAGGCGCAACCACATCTCGTAATCTTCTGCCGTTACGAGTGCTGGTTCCTCGGAGAAGAGGCCGAACCGATCGAAACACACCTTCTTGGCCATCACTGCGGAGGTCGCGATCGAAGAGTTTCCCCTAAAAAGAAGCGAGGTAAAGACACTCCCGGGAATGGGCCCCGGGCTCAGGATCTCCCCAAGGGTACCGTCTCGCCGGATCCGGAGTCCATGACAAACGATATCAGCACCTTGTTCAAGGGGGATCAGGCATTCTGTAATCTTTGTGGGATACCAGAGGTCATCTGAGTCCAGGAACGCGATGATGTCACCGGCAGCCATTCGGATGCCGTAGTTCCTCGAAGCAGCAATCACACCCCTGTTTGAAAATGGCAGGTATCTGATCCGGGTGTCGCGGATGGATTCCACGACATCCTTTGTCCCATCGGGGGAGTGGTTGTCGATGACAATGGCTTCCCAGTCAGAATATGTCTGCATGACAACCGATTGCAGTGCCTTTGCAAGCAGGTCTGCCTGGTTGTAGGTAGGAATGATTACCGATACCTTGGGTGGTGCTGGGCCGTTCATGTCCATCAGTGATTTGAATAATTCTTTTTACAGAAGAGCAAGGTACCGTCAATCTCATCTTCCAGGCGGCCCTGAACAGTGAATCCCGTGGCTTTCAGTTTCGCGATCGAATAATTGAGCGGCGGGGCGGGTTTTTCTCCAGGATTTGGGTCCGGGCGCACAATTGGCGGTGTAAATCCGAGAACAGCCCGGCAGCGCTGCTGGATGAGGGTAGCCAACTGGAGGATGGAGACCGATCTCTCTCCGCCCAGATTGAAGAGCCCGTCACCGATTGCCTCATCCGGCAGCCGTATTATGTGGGAGACCGCCCGTGCCACATCGCTGAGCGCAATAAAATCCCGTTCCTGAATTCCGGAGGTCTTCAGTCTGATCTCATTGGTTGTGACCACCTGGCGGCAGAGATCGTTGCCAATCAGCGACCAGCGATCCACATTTATGTTGATCGGTGAGCCGATGCTGTTGGAGAGCCGGATGACAATTCCGCGGAACGCACCCGGCCGGTTGGCCGCAAGGACCACGTCCTCCGCGGTGCGGTGGGATATCGCATATGGATGAATAGGGCGCGGGAGGGTCTCTTCAGTGATCGATCCCTCAAGGGGTGAGCGGTAGATGTGGGCCGTAGAGAAGTAGATGAAACGCTTTGTGCCGGCGTCCGCGGCAGCTCGTACGAGTTTTTGCGTGCCGAGCCCGTTGACGAGAAGCGCCCGCTCCGGATCCTTGGCGGAATCGATCTCGTTGAGCGCGGCAAAGTGAACAACCGTATCCCTGCTGCGGCAGACATTTTGGATATCATCATCACTAAGGACATCGAGCTGGAGACAATGGTCTTTCGGGCACCATGCAGGGAGGATTGCTGAATTCGGGTTGCGGGTTGTCACGAACACTTCGCATCCCGTATCCCCTGCCAGCCATTCGGCTACTCTTCCCCCAACATACCCGAGGCCCCCAGTTATGAGAACCGACTGCTTCATCGGTTGACAAGCTCCCATCGGTAGGGGATAGCCGGATCGTCAGGGCTCCTGCGATCGATCTCCATAGGATCGTGGGGTATCGATGAACAGTTCGCCACAATCGCCGGCGTGGTTCCGACACCCTTGAAGCCGTTCCAGACCATCGGGGGAATCGTCACAAGACAGTAATTCTCAGGCCCTAAGAATATTTCCTGGACTTCGCCCCGAGTCCTGCTGGGCTGTCGGTCGTCGTAGAGAACCAGTTTGATCGTCCCGTGCGGCACGGCATAATTCAGGGTCATCCTCCGGTGGATATGCCAGCCTTTGATAACACCGGGATATACGCAGGAGAAATAGATCTCGCCAAAACCACTGAACCCGGGATCATCACTGCGGATCATGTGCATGATCTTGCCCCGCTCATCAAGGATCTGCCGAAGCGGTTTTATGAGAACTCCTTCAATCATGGTTAACCCTCCATGTACTCGATAATTTGCCGGCGGGTAACCGATTCCGCATCGGCTCCCTCGCTCACCGATTTGTACCACCGGGCGGTCTGTTCGACGGTCTTCTCAAATCCCCACCGCGGATACCAGCCAAGGGTGTGGTGTGCCTTGTCGCAGTTGAGGTGGAGGAGCCCCGCCTCCGGTGGATCGTTCTCCCGGCGCGTTACCCGGATCTCCCCTTCACCCCAGACCTTGATGAGGGCGCGGGCAACATCTTCGACGGTGTGCATCCCCCGGCTCTCCGGCCCGAAGTTGTAGGATCCCCGGAACTGCACGGGGTCTTCATAAAGCCGGGAAGCGAGCAGGAGATACCCCGAGAGGGGTTCGAGGACGTGCTGCCAGGGCCGAGTGGCACGGGGGTTCCTGAGCTCGATGGGCCTCTTTGCGCGGAGAGCCCGGATACAGTCCGGGACGATACGATCCGCGGACCAGTCCCCGCCCCCGATCACGTTCCCCGCCCGGACACTGGCAGCACCTAAGTGCGTCCTGTCACGGAAGAAAGATTCTTGGTAGGCCAAATAGACAAGTTCGGCAGCAGCTTTTGAGGCACTGTAGGGATCCTTCCCCCCCAGTTCGTCGTTCTCTCGGTAACCCCAGCACCATTCCTTGTTCAAGTAGCACTTGTCTGAAGTGATGGTGACCAGAACCTTCACGCCCGGGGTATGTCGGATCGCGTCAAGGACGTTGACGGTTCCCCCGATATTGGTATCGAAAGTCAGTTTGGGCTCGTTGTAGGAGTGCCGGACAAGGGGCTGGGCCGCCAAGTGGAAGACGAACTCCGGCCTCGCCTCCTCAATGAAGTCCAGAATCGCTGAAAGATCTCTCACGTCCCCGTCGCGGTGGTGGATCCGGTCTGCCAGGCCCAAGGTGTTGTAATGATCGTAGTCTCGTTCGGGTGGCAGGGCGAACCCGTACACTTCGGCGCCAAGGTGGCTGAGCCAGTAGGAGAGCCAGGAACCCTTGAACCCGGTATCCCCGGTGACGAGCACCCTTTTGTTCCGGAATGTGTCGGTCCAGGTCTTCACCAGATCACCCAGGGGGCCTTCTTCTTTTCATAAAGCTGGTTGAGTAACTGGTATTCCCGGGAGGTATCCATGGGCTGCCAGAACCCATCGTGTTTGAATACCATCATCTCCCTGTCCCGGACAAGGTTACGGAGTGGTTCCTGTTCAAAAACGGTGGATTCATGAGGATCGATATAATCGAAGATCTCTTTTCGGCAGACAAAATACCCGCCGGAAATGCGCCCGCCGGTTGTCTGGGGCTTCTCGTTGAACTCGGTGATGAGTCCGTTGCTATCGCACTGCAGCTCACCGAACCGTCCCGGGGGTCGCACGCCGGTTACCGTGAGAATCTTTCCATGCTGCTTGTGGAAGGCGAGGAGCTTGCTGATATCGATATTCCCGACTCCGTCGCCATAGGTGAGCATGAAGTTATCCTCGCCGTCCAGATATTTCTCCACGCGCTTGATCCGTGCGCCGGTCATGGAGTTCAGACCTGTCTCGGCAAGGGTCACGGTCCAAGGTTCCCCTCTCTGGTGGTCGTGGTAATCGATAGGCTTCCTGCCGCTGAGATCGATCGAAAAGTCCGTTGTGTGCGAACGGTAATTCATGAAAAAGTCCCGGATAACATTCCCCTTGTAGCCTAGGCACAATACGAAGCGGTCGTGACCAAAGCACCCGTAATACTTCATGATATGCCAGAGTATGGGATATCCTCCGATTGGGATCATGGGCTTGGGGAGATCCTCAGAGACGTCGCGGATACGGGTCCCGTATCCCCCGCATAAAATACATATCTTCATGTTATGCATCCTCGAGAATGTGGGTATAGAGCCTGTGATAACACTCTATTGCTTTTTTATCGGTAAATAGTTCTTGAAATCTCTTCTGGGCATTGTTCCCCAGATTCCGGCGCAGTGCCGGATCCACCACGATCCGCTGTATTGCGTCTGCGAGTCCGGAAACATCCCGCGGTTCCACGAGGATACCGGAAATCCCGTCTTCGACCTGCTCCGGTATCCCCGAGAACCTGCTGGCGATCACCGGCTTGCCCAGGGACATGGCTTCGAGGATGATGTTGGGGAAATCCTCGTTGCTTACGGATGGCAGGACGATGCAATCGGAAGCGAAGATCAAATTGAAGATATTCTCTTCATGCGCGATAAACCGTACATCGCTACTTAAATTGTTTTCCCTGACATATCGTTTCAGGCTCTCCTCTTTCGATCCGGTTCCTTCAATGATGCAGAACGGGAGGGGGTCGCCGGGGGATTTCCTCTTCAGCTCCCCGAGTGCCTTGAGGAGGAAAATGTGGCCTTTGCGTTCCTCAAGCACGGCAACAATGGCGATGGTCACCCTCTCTTCCGGGAGGTTGAGGCGGCGGACGACTTCCTGGCGCGTCTCGGTAACGGCCCGTGGGGAGATCCCATTGTGGATCGAGATGACGCTGGAACCGGAAAGTTTCAGTATCTCTTTCAGCTGCTCCCCGGCACACCGCGATCCGGTCACGAAGAGGACGGGAAGTTTATGGACGAGGAACTGGTCGATGCAATAGTCCGGCCACCTCTCCGGGAATGTATATCCGGCAGCGATATTGTTGACAACGAACACCGTTTTCCGGATGCCACAGAGTCTCGCTGCAAAGAGCATAGCATACGAGCTGTATGCCCCGGGATATCCTCCTGAATTGATATGGACCAAATCGATATGGCGATTCCTGATCGTCCTGAAGAGAATGTACGTGTTGGCCAACAGGAAAGGATATTTCATGAAAATGAGGGCCAGTATCTTCAAGGGTTTGCGGATACATTCTGGCGATATCCTGTCGATCTTCTGATACAATTCGAAGTGATCGTGAAGGCGTACCGGTGTTGTCAGGATATCCCCGACGATCCTGTTCCGGAGACCTGTCTCGTATACGTGACTCCAGCGATAGATGAACGAGATCTCGTAGGCCTGCCGGATTTCCGGCGAGTGGAAGAAATTCACGAGCATATTCTCGCAACCGGCAAAAAACGGGCAATCGGAGAAGTACAGGATCGATCTCTTCACACCTGTCGCTCCCCGGTGTAATAACCGATGGTTCTTCTCAGCCCTTCCTTGAGAGGGATCCTCGGACGCCATCCCAGGAGCCGACCTGCCTTCTCCAAGGAGACCGCGTAATCCATCATCTCGTTCTTCCTGTAGGGTCTCTCACCTAGCCTGACCAGGCCCTGTTTCTGCATCATCCTCTCGATCATCGTTGCAATCTGTGCGAGCTTTACCGGTGTTCCGCTTCCGATGTTGAGGATCTGGCCGTGCAGCGGCTCCTTTCCGCAGGCAAGGATGATGGCTTCGATAAGATCCGAGACATAGATGAAATCCCGCGTCTGTTCCCCAGCGGTCATAGCGAAGGGTCTTCCTTCGTGGAGGGTGGTGATCAACGCGGGAAGAAACATATCCTGCCCTTGACCGGGACCATAAGCGAGAGTGGGACGGATGGTAACTACCGGAATCTGGTAGAGCCTGAAGAACAACTCCCCGAGATGGGAGACGCAGGCTTTTGAAAACGAGTAGGGGGTTACCGGGCATTCCCGCGCCTCCTCCTGGAAAGGCGGGGCATCGTTTCCGTACTCCTCTGCGGTGCCAAGTATGACGATTGATCTGGCCGAATCCGCATTCCTGGCGGCAGTGAACAGATTGAGGGATCCGATCAGGTTTGTCTCGATGGATGTATAAAATGCCTGGACACTCTCTTCCCGTTCCTTATATGCAGCAAGGTGAAAAATATACTCGGGTTTGCATGCAGTGAGGCACGAATTGACGCTCCCTGCGTCCCTGATGTCGATCGGATACTGGTTGACATCCGGAGGAAAGCTGGCTGGATTCCTACCAATCGTTGAGATGGAGGCTCCGCAGTCCCGGAGGCGGTGCATCAGGTGCTGTCCGATAAAACCGCTCGCACCCGTGATGAGAACCCTCTTGCCTGTAAAATCATCCTGATTATGCATCAGATCCTCACTCATGATTTTTTATAACGATCCTATCCCGGGAGCCTTTCTTGTCATTACATAAGATTACTTCATTGATATTTTCATCGAATCCTGGTTTGGGATGATCCGTTTTGGCCCGTATCAATTAATACACGCTTTCACCGGAAGGGGTATCCGGTTTTTCGGGAAAGTGTAGTCTGGATATCGATCCCGGGCATTTCACAATCATTCTGCGTCAGGCATTCTTGATGACGATGAGGTAATCGGAGTATCGTACCAGCTTGGAGTTGAGGCCGAGCAGGATCTTTATGGGATAATAGCACACCGGAAGCAGGCGTCCGATAATATGCCGGCAGATCTCCTGCGATCGCGTCTCGTTTGTCCAAGCATCATTCATGACGTCGAAGCGGTGATTTTCGTTTTCCGATACAATACCCGGCAGGGTCCACGATGTCTTGATGTAATGGATCTCGGAAATTGTGAATCCCTGCCGTTCTACCAGTTGGGCCATCGCGTACGGATCGATCCAGCAGACGTGCTCTGGGTTCATAAGGAAATTTTTCTTCCATGATATGTAGAAGAATTCGTCCGCATAAAACGGGTTTGGGGTAGTGATGATCATCGCCCCTCCCTGTTTTAAGTGCCTACGGCAGTTTTCGAAAAGGGCATCGAAGTTTGATAGATGCTCAATGAGATCGCCAATCACGATCATGTCAAATTGCTCATCGAGAAAGAATGGTTTGGTAACATCGGCAAATCTGATCGAGTAGCCTTTGCTGTTCAGTTTGTCAATCTCATCAGCAAGATAATCGATCCCGATAACCTTCCGGGCTACTTTCCGTATTTTTTCATGAAGCCAGTTTGGATCTGCAAGGGCAACATCGGCATTATGCCGTATGCACCCCAGATCGAGAACGGTCTTTCGCCGGCAGGACTCTTCAATGAAGGGGACTTTCAGGACCGGCTCAGCCTGTTTCAGCTGTTGTGCGAATGTAAATTTATCCATGGTGTTGCCTCGTCAGGACCCCGGTGATCCGTTTTTTTGCAGAAACAATGCCCGCGAGGATCCTGGTGCTTATAGGCACATCCCTTATATGCACCCACTCAGTTTCCCGTTTCCTCAGTACGGTAAAGTCAACATCTCCTTTCACCCCAACCCCGACAACATGGTAGGGATCGTACGGTGAACCTTTTGCTATTACATAGTGAGCCGAAAACGGGGAAAGGAGGAACTTCATGCCATAGGGTGTAAATCTCCAGTAATCGTGAGGTTCCTCGTGAATATGATAATGCATGGGGGACGAAATGATGGCGGTTCCTCCGGGTTTTAGTATCCGGTATATCTCCCGTATCGCGGACTGCGGATCGGTAATGTGTTCAAACACTTCGCAGCATACGACAGTACCGGCGGATTCATCAGGAAGCGCGATCTTCTGAACATCAAGGATCATGTCGACACCCGGTCCTGGACGGATATCACTCCCGATATACTGTTTATTTGGAAACAGAGCCCGTAAGTTGGCCAGTTCGTTTTGACCTTCGACGCGATAGGATCCGAATTCATAGACCGGTTCAGCGAGGGGTAATTCTTCTGTGCAGATTTTAATGAACTGTTTTACCGATCGATACATGATGAATTTCTCCGATCTTAGGGACAATCCTATCTTCAGTAATAATTGAATGGGGTGGGTTGATTAACTTTCGGACCTCGGAATTGTCCGTTCATGGTGCAGATGCGGCCATATATTGGGTGGCTTCAGCGATTCTGTATCCACCTTGTCCAATCTGTGTATACCGGAACCACTGACCTGATATAAATCACCGTTCCGGATACCTGAAGAGAAAATCAAATTTTCCCATCATATAATAGGCACAGGGGATAATCCATCTCTTCAGAACGGAATTCCTTGGTGTGCTGGTAAATGCGTTCTGCACCATGATATACATCATACGGACAACGAAATCCGGGTACTTGGTCATGTTGATGGACATTTTGCTTGCGTCGCGGTTGGACACATTCAGAAGATACTGGTGGATATCGGGGATCATCCCCTTCTCAACGCATTGACGGAACAGGAGGGCGCCCGGATACGGTGTTGCATAAAAAATACCTCCGATAGAGACGTTTGCCTCCTTGATCGTTGCGATTGTCTCATTGACTGTCCCGAGGGTCTCTCCCGGTATCCCTACCATGAAGGCAACGGATGGCGAGATTCCCGATGCCTGAATCAGTTTATAGGCATTGATATTCTGTTCCGGTGTCGTCCGCTTCTTCAGGATTTTAAGGATTGTCTCGCTTCCGGACTCATAGCCATAGCAGAGACTGAAGCAATTGCTCTTTTTTAAGATCTCCATCCGTTCAGGAGTGATGAAATCCGCCCGGGAAGAGCAGGTATAGTAAGCATCCGGGAACTTCTCATTCATCTCCCGGACCAGATCCTGGAGCTGTTTTGTTGAGGTCAGGAAGAGATCTTCTCCGATATAGAAGATTCCAACATCGTAATTGTCATAGAGATGCTTGATCATCCGGATAATGTAATCGATACTGTGCGCATGGAATCCTTTGTAAGCGGGAAGCTCGTGAATACAGAACAGGCACTTGTCGGTACATCCCCGCGAGCCAGATATGGGGAATTTTCCTTTGGTTGGTGCGGGTTTTCCGGTAATTTTCAGGTATTGTGCGAGTTCACGGTCTTCCGCGGTCACGGTCGTGAAATTGGTGTTCGACTTTGTGTAATAGTCCATGTCGATAAGGTCGTAGGCAGGGAACGGACACTCGTCAAGGTTTTTAAAGAACAATTCGCCGGGATTCAGGAACGGTTTCCCCTCTTTACAGTAGGCCAGCATCGGAATATCGAGGGATCCTTTACCTTCAAGATGATTCACGAGTGCAAGGAGTTTCAGTTCTCCGTATCCGATAATACAGAAATCGCATGCAGAGTGCTCGAGCATCCGTTCATAATTGTCATTGGTTATGTGGCCGCCGACAACGATGGGGATTCCGGGGAACGTCTCCTTTATTGCGTGGGTCAAATCGATAACATAGTGGTATGCCGTGATGATTCCGCTGATAGCAATCAGGCCGGGTTGGTATTCGGCAATATTCTTGTGAACCTCCTGGAAACTCCTGCGATCCTTTGCCTCATCCAATATCTTTACCTCATGTCCGTTCTGTCGGAGATAGGCAGCCAGGTACATGCATCCCATGGGGGGATAGGCATTAGGAGAATCGGTACGTGTTGGGGTATTGATAAACAGGACTTTCATGTCCCCTCCAGTTCACTTCATGTCGCAACGTTGCCATGAAAATCTTGAGCATATGAAAGATATCATGGATTCGATGGATGATCCGTTGTCATATTTATCGTGCTATTCTGGTAAATATTACACGAAAAATCAAAATCTTTCTTAGTATAGTTTCCTGTGTCTCCTATTAAATACTTCTCGCCTTGAAATTGATGGAGACGGGTGACCTCGGATCGGCAGGAATCAACACGATTTTACCCGGGACACGTTTCAGAGCGCCCTGCTCTTTGCCGTGGCCCTCCTTCCGGCAGCAAGAACGCGGTATCGATGTCCTTGCCAAGGATGCTTCTCAGGAATAATTCAGATATATGATGGAAGGTTTCCGGATTCTATCCAGTCCAGGACCTGCCGCACCCGCTCTTCCGTTGTGTGGAACCGGAGAAGATTCTGCCGTGCATTGGATGCGACTGTTTCCGCCATCCGGGGATCGGAGATGACCTTCCTGATATGGCTGGCAAGCTGCTCCGGTGTATCGTATAGCAGGATCTCCGATCCTTCTTCGAACAGATCCCGGTTCTGGGGCCGGTCGGGAATCTCCCATGAGATAACCGGGCGTCCTGCAGCCATCCCTTCGATGACTCTGCCGGGGTATGCCTTGACCAGGCACGGGAGATTGATCACTGCTACATGGGACTGTAACGCCTGTATCCAAAGTGTGAAGGAGATCCGCCGGATTTTTCGGAGATGCCTGAGGTAGAGCGGGAGGGCATACCGAGTGCCCGGCAGGCGGCATATAACGAACAGTCTTGCCAGGATATGGAGGGTGGTGAACAGGTAGGGATAGATCGTGCCGGCTTCCGGGGAGGATTGTTTCACAAGCAGGCCATGGAGTTTTGAATCCCGAAGGAAATTTGCACGCTGGTAATACGCATTTCCGATGAATGCTCCCATGTTGACAGGTTCGGGATCGGTTTTATCAAGGATATATTGGCGGGGAACGGCGGAGGGCCACCACATCGCATGGATAGTCCCTTTTTTATTCAGCGTCTCGACATCTTTTTCATCCACGGCCAAGACGTGCGTCAGATGTCGGAGCCGGTTCTCGACAAGCAAGTGCATCTGGGAAAAAACTGGATTCAGGTCGTACTCCTCATGATTATATTCCAGCGATTCAGCGATCATTCCGACGCGGACCGGTGCCAGGCCGGCGATCCATTCGAATACTTCATCATCGATTTTATTACGGGCGATCTCGACCCAGACCTGATCAAAGCGTTTCCCGGCGCATATCTCTTTGAGCCGGGGCAGCCAGACTGAGGTTATGGTAATAAATTCCACTCCGTTTTCTTGGAATCCTTCCTCGAAAGCCATCTGGGCCCCGTACGACCATTGTCGGGCATAGGTCCAGTTAGGGAATTCCAAAGCAATGAATAAGATCTTTATTGCTGACATACTTTTCACCACGATGGCATGAGAATGATTCTGAAAATGACCTTTCTTTCGGATGAGGGAACCTTACCGGAGGAATAATATTGGCAGTAGGTAAAAATAAGTTCACCTATCCGCTGACACCACCAATGAGTCTCCGGACACGTTTTATACCAGATCTGAAGAGAGGGATATCCCACATCCGGATACAGGTCAGGACAACCATGTACGAATAGAGGAGCGATCTCATGTGTGTCAGCAGAGAATCTCTAAATGCACATCTTGTGGATATTTTCAGCCGTTTATAGCAGTGCTTGCACAGGACATGCGAGTACGGGAGGTGAGAATACTTGAAGTATGTGTATTCCGAGATCTGTGAACAGATCGGGCACCTGACCTTAAAACGGAATACCTCTCTGCCTTTGTAGAGTTCCGGTGTTTTTTCGGATGTAAGCACTTCGCCTTCGAGAATATACTTGCTCCTGAAATTGATCTCAAAGACTTCCCTCTTGATCCTATGGAATTTTTTATCATCGATCTTTGTCAGGTTGATGATGGGAAATTTATCCCGCACAAACTGTTTCTTGTCCATCACGAGGCCCTCAGAAACAGCATACCTCCAGATCTCGGAATCGGGGACTGCCTTGATAAATCCCAGGAGGAGATCGTACTGCTGGTGCGTTTTCCACCAATCGAGTGACTCCTTGATGGTATCTTCCGTTTCGGCAATATCGCCAAAGATGATGTTGCTCCCGGTGCGGACGCCTATTCTGTCGCAGATCTCATATGCTCTTTCGATCTGTTCTTTTGTGATCCGTTTCTTCATGCTCTTCAGGACACGGTTGCTCAGGCTCTCCACGCCCAGGCCGAGCGTCAGGACATTGGAGTCTTTCACAATCTGGATGATATGCGCGTTGACCGTGTCGACCCGCCACTGAGCCATCCATTTGATATTATATTGTTTGATTCGAGTGGCGAACTCTAAGATCCTTTCCTCATCCTTGCTGAAAAGTTCGTCGAGAACATTGATCAGCGTGATACCGTATTTTTCTTTGAGGAATTCGATCTCCTCGAAAACATTGTCTAGGGATCTCTGCCGGTATTTGTTTCCGAGCGGATGGAAGCAGAAGGTACAGTTAAAGGGACAGGATCGTGAGGTGTTGATCTCAGCCAACCTCTGGCGATCATTGAGATCGAAAAGCAATCCCTTGATGCTGGGTTGTTCAACCCAGTCTATCTCGAGCCATTTGTCAAATTCGAGACCCTCGTAATCAGGGAAGGGAAGCGAGTCCAGATCCCGAATCGGAGGTCGGGGTTCATTGAGGCAGATTTTTTTATTTGAGTCCAGATACCCGATACCCTTAACCGTTGTTATATCCCTGTCATTGCACAGGGCATCAGCAAGATCGACAACCGTTTCTTCGCCCTCTCCGATAACCCCATAATCAATCGGCATGTTCTCAAGGGCTAGCTGGACATCCGAGGTGATGATTGCACCACCAACAATGGTTATGATGCCAGGATCAACCTGTTTTGCCGTGCTGACAATCTCTTCGACTTCTGCCCAGTGAAAGGACATCGCACCGGTGCACACGACGTCAATATTATGAGCCTTGATCTTCTCTGAGACTAACTGTCCGACTGGGTCGTCATGATGGCAGAGGTTCAGGGTAAATACATTGAACCCGTGCTTTTTCATATTAGCTGAGACGTATGCAAGCCCGTAGGGAAAGATGTAATATTCATTTTTTTTCGCATACCTCGGTACGACAAATAAAAAACTCTTCTTCATTTCTCCACCTTTTGCCTACCCAGGAACACTAAAGGATCAAATTCCCGGAATTGCAATTCCGCATATCGATACTTATTACTTATTAGATGGTTGACCCATTTTAATGAATGTCATGTTCGTCATCAGGGGATACTGAAGTTCCCTCTATATGGCTATCTGGTGACCCGATCTTTCCAAACAAACTTAATAAATGCCTTCATATCTTAACTACAATGGATATCGATGGTTCTGCAGACACACAGACATTCTTCGTGATGTTGATGGCATATCCTCATACTTGTTCTGTGAATCCTTCATGAGCGGACGATATATGATGATAATTTTCGGGGAATTACTGTGAATACAGAAAAACAGAAAGAGATTATCCGGCACTTTGATCAATCCACAATCCTTGTTGTTGGAGATCTGATGCTTGACCGGTATCTCCACGGAACCATGACGCGGATATCTCCCGATGCCCCCGCACCTTTGATTGAGATATCGTCCGAAAATTTTCGTCTGGGGGGCGCGGCGAACGCAATCAACACTGTATGCGAAATGGGTGGGGAGGTTCTGGCAGCCGGTGTTGTCGGTGATGACTGGTTCGGAAGACGGCTCATTCATCTGCTGAACCAGAAAAATGTTGATACTTCGGGTCTTATTGAGTCAAAGGAGCGTCCGACCACGGTTAAAACCCGCGTTATCGCATCTCACCAGTACATCCTCCGGCTCGACCGGGAAAACCGTGAAAAGATCCCTCCGGAGAGTACCCGGCATATCTTGGAATTTATTAACGCGAACATCGACAAGATCGATGCTGTTCTCCTTTCGGATTATGACAAAGGTGTCGTGTCCCAGATGCTGATCGATGGGGTTCTGAGGGCTACAGGAACCGCCGCAAAGCCCGTGATCGTGTTCCCGAAGATTACGAACTTCTTCAATTACAATGGCGTCAGCCTCGTGATAACCGATCTCGAAAAAGCCAGTTCGCTGACCGGCATCCGGCAGATTAACGAGACCAGTATCCGGAACATGGGCCAGTGGATGCTCACTCATCTCGAATGCGATCATATCCTCATCACGCAGGGGAATGACATGATGTCTCTGTTTGTGAAGAACGGAAAGGTTACCCATATGTCTGCCCGGTCCGGCGAATTGCATAACATTACCGGCAATATCGATACCATTGCAAGCGTCATCGCACTTTGCCTTGCATCCGGCATATCTACCCTTGATGATGCAGTCCAGATGGCAATTATTGCTGCACAGGTTGTACCGGAAAACGCCGAATGCACGTTCCTGACACGTGAACAGCTTATGCAGACGCTCGACAGCATGACTCCGTGAAAACCTAGAATGAAGAGAATACCTGATGATACCCACAGACGATATCGAGTTTCTTAAGAAAAAGGCCAGAACAATCCGGAGGCATGTTGTCAACATGATCTTTGAGGCGGGATCGGGTCATCCGGGCGGGTCCCTGTCCTGTGTGGACATCGTTACGGTCCTTTATTTCTACCAAATGCGCCACTCGGTCATGGGGTCATCGGCCGATCACGACAGGTTTTTCTTATCGAAAGGACATGCAGCACCGACATTGTATGCCGCCCTTACGGAATGCGGTTATTTCCCGGTTGAAGAACTGTGTTCGCTGCGAAAATTTGGCAGTCTTTTGCAGGGGCACCCGGACATCCATATTCCCGGCGTTGAGGCATCCACCGGGTCTCTCGGCCAGGGGCTCTCGATTGCTTGCGGCTGTGCGCTGGCTGCCCGGCTCGACAACCGGGACTGCCGGATTTATACTCTTCTGGGTGACGGAGAATGCGACGAGGGCCAGGTCTGGGAGGCAGCGCTCTTTGCAGCCCATTACAAACTGGATAACCTGACCGCCATCATCGATCGGAACGGCCTGCAGATCGACGGGCCGACCGAGAAGGTCTTAAGCCTTGAACCGATCGCCGGAAAGTGGAGAGAGTTCGGCTGGCACGTTATCGAAATTGACGGGAACCAGATCCTGGAGATCATAAATGCGTTTAAGGAGGCCCGGCATATCACCTGGAAACCGACGGTCATCATAGCGCATACGCTGAAAGGGAAAGGGGTATCGTTCATGGAATGGATTGCTTCCTTCCATGGAAAGGCTCTGAACAAGGATGAAATGAAGATCGCTCTCGAAGAACTGGGGGGTGCATAAATGGTAGAGATGAAGTCAACACGGGACGCATACGGAGATGCCCTGCTAAAACTAGGGGAAAATACCGATGTCGTTGTACTGGATGCAGACCTGTCTGTCTCTACCCAGACGAATAAGTTTGCTAATAAATACCCTTCCAGGTTTATTGATGTCGGTTGTGCCGAACAGAATCTCATTGGTGTTGCAGCGGGTCTTGCAATCGGGGGGAAAATCCCCTATGCAAGCACATATGCAATCTTCGCGATGCGGGCATGGGAGCAGATTCGGAATACCCTGGCACATGACAACATACCTGTTAAAATCGCGGTCAGCCATGCCGGCCTGACCAACGGGCCTGATGGGGCATCACATCAAGCTCTCGAAGATATTGCACTTATGAGGGTCGTTCCCGGAATGAGTGTGATCGTTCCCTGCGATGCAGTTGAAACTGATCGAGCCATCATCTCGGAATCTGCCCGTATGGGACCTGCCTACATACGGCTAAACCGCTCCAAATCACCAGTGATTATGCCCGAGGACTATGAATTCAGGTTTGGCCAGGCGGTACTTCTTAAGGAGGGAAATGACTTGGCGATCATCGCAACAGGAACCATGGTCCATGCCGCCCTCCATGCCTCGGATCTCCTGAAAAAGGAGAATGTCGCCGCACGTGTCATTAACATCCACACAATCAAACCCCTTGATGAAAGGAGGATTATAAGCGCGGCTCAGGATACCGGTGCTATCGTAACCGTTGAAGAGCACAGTGTTATTGGTGGACTCGGGAGTGCTGTTGCCGAACTTCTTGGAGAGTATTGTCCAGTACCTATGAAGAAGATCGGGGTACGAGATGTTTTCGGAGAGTCCGGGGAATACGAACAATTGTTGGAAAAGCACGGGCTGACACCAGATGTGATCGTACAGTCAGCAAAAGAGGTGTTGAGGAGAAAACAATGAAGATCTTTATCGATACTGCCAATATTGAAGAAATCCGGACGGCAAACGAATGGGGTGTCATCGATGGGGTCACCACGAATCCTACTCTTGTAGCGAAGGAAAAACGAGATTTTAGTAGTGTTATTCAGGATATCGTAGCGATCATAAACGGTCCGATCAGTACAGAAGTGATCAGTACAGAAGCCCGGGGGATGGTTGAAGAAGCGGTAATCTTATCGAAGATCTCAAAGCATATCGTTATCAAGATTCCAATGACTCCCGAGGGGCTCAAAGCTGTCAAGGTACTGAAAAAGATGGAGATCCATACGAATGTTACTCTTGTATTCTCTGCAAACCAGGCACTCCTTGCTGCAAAAGCCGGGGCCACCTATGTCAGTCCGTTTATCGGGAGGCTCGATGACATAGGCCAGGATGGGATACAGGTTGTCCGCGACATCGTGACAATATTCAGAGCACATAATATAAAAACAGAAATCATCGTCGCAAGCATTCGCCATCCCCTCCACGTTACAGAAGCAGCAAAAACCGGGGCTGATATTGCAACAGTACCCTTTACAGTTATTGAAAAGATGTTCACCCACCCTCTAACAGATGATGGTCTCGAGAAATTCTTAGTTGACTGGAAAAAAGTGCCACAATAACTTTCACATCATCTCGTAATAGGGGTTCCATGGAGTGCGCAGGAATGGAGAAGGATTCACGAATTTATATTGCAGGACACACGGGCCTTTTAGGTTCCGCCATCTTACATACCCTGAAATCCAGAGGATATCGGGATATTGTTACTCGGTTTCATAGCGATCTTGACCTCACTGACCAGAGAGACGTTAATGATTTTTTCAAGGAAGTACAGCCGGAATACGTATTTCTCACAGCAGGCCTCACGGGGGGAATCATTGCGAACAAAACGTATCCGGCAACATTCCTGCATACAAACATTTCGATACAGGACAACGTGTTTGAGGCTGCGAGGATTAATGGTGTGAGGAATCTGGTGTTCTATGGATCCTCTTGTATATATCCAAAATACTCCCCCCAGCCGATTAAAGAAGAATACCTGATGACGGGAGAGATCGAGGAAACAAGTGAAGGGTATGCAATTGCGAAAACTGCTGGAATTCTTGCCTGTCGGACATACAATACCCAATATCGAAGGAACCGCTTTATTGCCCTCATTCCCAACTCAATGTATGGACCCGGAGATCACTTCGATCTCGAAAATTCCCATGTCCTGGCAGCCCTTATACGGAAATTCCACGAAGGGACAATGGAGAACCGCAGGAATGTTACCCTCTGGGGGACGGGATTTCCCCGAAGAGAGTTTATCTTCCACGAGGATGTTGCCGATGCATCCCTCTTTGCGATGAATAATGTTACTCATTTGAATAACACGCATTATAACGTCGGATCAGGCATTGATCTCTCGATCAAGGAGCTGGCGGAGATCATTGCAGATATCGTAGGTTTCTCTGGGGAGATCATATGGGATACAACAAAACCCGATGGAACTCCACAGAAATTGCTGGATAGTTCACGGATTCTGGATCTCGGGTGGAGACCAAGTACGGATATCCGAACCGGTATCAAAAAGACCTATGACTGGTATGTGAAAAACATGCCTACGGGAGCGCAGCGAGATGTCTGTTGAAACAATTGAAAATGTTCGCCCTTTGCTCAGAGAGAAAGCGCTCTGGGCTCGAAGGGAGACCCTCAAGATTCACCGTATTGCTCCGGAAACGAGGATTGCATCCTCATTATCTGCAGTAGAGATCTTTGTGACCCTTTATTACGGAAAGATTCTGAGATATGATTCGAAAGATACCCAATGGGAAGGCCGGGATCGATTCATCATAAGCAAGGGTCACGGGGCGATCTCATTCTACCCGATCCTTGCCGATCTTGGGTATTTCGATCCAAAGGAACTGAACCGTGTCTGTCAGGAAGGAACCTTTCTCGGGGGCATCCCCGATTCAATCATCCCGGGTTTTGAAACCATCAACGGCTCGTTGGGCCACGGGCCTGGCGTTGCCTGCGGCATCGCACTCGGGCTCAAAAGGAAGAGACGAAATGAGAGTGTCTTTGTTCTTGTTGGTGATGGAGAACTCTATGAGGGATCAATGTGGGAAGCGATCATGTTCGCCGGGGAACACCACCTCGATAATCTCATCATGATTCTTGATAATAACAGGGTCTGCATGCTGGATTATTGTAAACGGATCCTCGACTTGGAGCCACTTGACGAAAAATTCAGGGTATTCCGGTGGGATGTCAGGACTGTTGACGGTCATGATATTGAAGCACTATTTTCTGCCCTTGTAGAACTGAAAGGAGAACGGAACGGCAGGCCGAAACTTCTGATAGCAGACACCATCAAAGGCAAGGGTGTAAAAAGCCTGGAGATCGATTCATTAAGTCACATCAAGAGCCTGAAACCGGCAGAAATTGATAAGATCCTTGAGGACTTACTGTGACTACCGATACAGCAACAATCCGGGATGTCTTTATCGAAGAGATCTATCGCCGGATGTACAACGATGATCGTATCTTCTTCCTCAGTGCTGATTTCGGCTCCCCCAAACTGGATGCATTGAGGGAGACGTTCAGCGACCGCTTCATTAACGTGGGGATTGCCGAACAGAACCTCATCAATGTCGCGACGGGGCTTGCATTGGAGGGGTTCACGGTCTATGCCTATGCGATTGCTCCATTTCTGACTATGCGTGCTTACGAACAGATCCGGGTGAACCTGTCACTTCATGCCCAGCTGAAGGAGATCAATGTTAACCTGATCGGTGTGGGTGCCGGCCTGAGTTACGATGTCTCCGGCCCGACCCACCATTGTCTTGAGGACATATCCATCATGAGAACCCTTCCGAATATGGAGATTTTTTCTCCCAGCGATTGGGTCCTCGCAAAGGAGTTTGTTAATTACACACTCCGGGTCAAACGACCGAAATACTTAAGGTTCGATGGAAAACCCGTGTCTCGGATTTACAAGGATTCTTCTGAAATCTCATTCGACACTGGTTTTTCCGAACTGAACCGTGGGGATAAAATCTGTATCGTCTCGACCGGTTACATGACCCAGAGAGCATTATCTGTGATCAGACGATTGGAATCTGAAGGAATTCACATAGGACTGATTGATGTTTACCTTCTGAAGCCTTTCAGCGGGCGTAAGATCCTGGATATCATCCAATCGTATTCCTATGTGGTTACGCTTGAGGAGGGATTCACCGGTAAAGCAGGATTGGACATCCTTATATCGGAAATCCTGATGAAGGACCGAACTAGAATACAGCAGATCTCTCTCGGTTTCAATGATACATATGTTTTTGACATTGGAAACCGAGAATATTTACACAAACTGAAAAAACTTGATGAAGAAAGCATAATTTTACAGTTAAAGACGTTATTGAGGGAAATTTAAATGAAGATACTTGTTACTGGTGGGGCAGGATATATCGGATCGGTCCTTGTTCCAGAATTACTCTTGAAAGGACACGAAGTAATCGTAGTTGACAATTTCATGTACGGCCAGCAATCCCTACTCGATTGCTGCTATCACGAGAATCTATCCCTTATTCGGGGAGATGTCCGGGATAAGGCGCTTATTGCATCCTGTATGAAAAAAGCAGATGCAATTTTCCCTCTCGCATGTCTGACCGGTGCCCCCCTCTGTTCAAAAGATCCTATCGGGGCCAGAACCATCAATTTTGATGCCATCAAGATGATCCTTGAGCTGCGGAAGAAGACACAGAAAATCATTTTCCCGACAACGAACAGCGGATACGGTGTCGGCCAGAAGGGGATATTTTGTACAGAAACAACACCCCTTAATCCCATCAGTCTCTATGGTACGTTGAAAGTGGACATCGAGAAGCTGATCCTTAAGTCGGGGAATACCATCACCCTCAGGCTTGCAACAGTCATGGGTGTAAGCCCTCGTATGAGGCTCGATCTCTTGGTCAATGATTTTACCTATCGAGCAGTAAACGACCGGTTCCTTGTTATCTTCGAACCCCACTTCAAGCGTAACTATGTCCATGTCCGGGATGTGGCAAAAGCATTCATCCACTGCCTCGACAATTTCAACTCAATGAAAAACGAGCCCTACAACGTAGGACTTAGCGAGGCAAATCTGAGTAAGTGGGAACTCTGCGAGGAAATCAAGAAGCAAGTGCCGGATTTTTATTTCACCGAAGCCAAGATCGGGGAAGATCCGGATAAGCGGGATTACGTCGTAAGCAATGAGAAGATTGAAGCTACCGGGTGGCATGCGGATTATTCTCTACAGAGATCGATTGCTGAACTTATCAAGGGATATCAGGTCATCAAGCGAAACCAGTTCGCAAATGTATAAGTGGATTTGATGGAACACGATCTAGATCTGTTACTGGTAAACCCGGGTGCACGAGATCAGGTGTACGGTAAACTGGGGATTTCTCTTTCCGGTATCGAGCCACCCCTCTGGTGCGGGCTGATTGCGGGTTATATTCGTGAGAAAGGATTCCGAGTCCGAATTCTGGATGCGGAAGTGGATAATCTATCACCCCAGCAGGCTGCAGAAAATATTGCTGGATTTAATCCTCGCCTTGTCTGTATTGTTGCCCTAGGCTCCAATCCTTCTGCTGCTTCAACCCCGAAGATGACCGCTGCGGGGCAGACACTCCGTAACCTCTCGGCAATTGCACCTCATATTAAAACCATGCTGGGTGGCCTTCATCCCTCCGCCCTTCCCCATGTGACACTTGACGATGAAGTCGTGGATTTTGTTTGCCAGGGGGAAGGGTTTTCCACAATCCATAACCTCCTGGAGATATTACGGTCAGGAGGACCTGATGAAGATTACCGGATCCCGGGCCTATGGTATATGAAGGCCGGAAAAGTTATCTCAAACCCACCAGCTGAACCTATACAAAATCTCGATGAGTTGCCATTCGCAGCATGGGACCTCCTCCCTATGGAAAAGTACCGTGCGCATAACTGGCACTGCTTCTCGCACCTCCAAGACCGGGGACATTATGCGGTGATTTACACAAGCCTGGGATGTCCTTATAACTGTAACTATTGTAACATCCATGCACTCTATGGTAAGCCGGGAATCCGGTTCCGCAGCCCGGAGAAAGTGATCGATGAGATCGATCTCCTTGTTTCAACATATCATATCAGGAATCTCAAGATCATCGATGAACTTTTTGTCCTCAACCGTGCCCGGGTCAGAAGGATCTGCGAACTGTTAATCGAACGCGGCTACGCCCTTAATATCTGGGCCTATGCGCGTGTCGACACTGTTGATGCATCCCTGATGTCAACTATGAAACAGGCTGGAATCAATTGGCTGGCATTCGGCATCGAATCCGCCAGCGATAATGTTCGTGAAGGAGTGACCAAGAGATTCAGTCAGGATACAATCAGGAACGCGATCCGGATTACCCGGGATGCCGGGATTAACATTATGGGAAACTTCATTTTCGGCCTCCCGGACGATTCACCAGAAACCATGCAGGAAACATTTAACCTAGCAAAAGAACTGAATCCGGAATACATCAATTTTTATACAGCTATGGCGTATCCCGGCTCTCCGCTGTATTTCGAGGCTGTCCGGAACGGAATCCCACTTCCCAAGGAATGGCACGGTTTTGCTCAGTATGGAGAAGATACGCTTCCCATGCCGACGAAATATTGCTCCGGAGCAGAAGTATTACGGTTCCGGGACCATGCATTCAACGAGTACCTGAACAATCCACTATATCTTGAAATGATACGGAAAAAATTTGGCTCGTCCGTGGAAAATCATATTAAAGAGATGTTACAACACAAAATCCGTAGGAAATACGCTTGATGTGAGGTTTTTTACATGATTATCAGCAGAACCCCTTTTCGTATCTCTTTCTTCGGGGGAGGTACTGATTATCCGGTATGGTATCAAGAACATGGAGGGGCCGTCCTTGCCACAACTATTAATAAATTCAGTTATATCACCCTCCGGTATCTCCCCCCGTTCTTCGAGCACAAGTACCGAATAGTATATTCCAAAACCGAAACTGTCAGAAGTATCGCTGAAATTCAGCACCCTGCGGTCAGGGCAACACTCGGATATATGGATATCGCAGGGGGTGTTGAGGTCCATCATGACGGCGATCTCCCTGCCCGGACAGGGCTCGGATCCAGCTCGTCCTTCACGGTAGGGCTGACGAATGCTCTCTACGCGCTGAAAGGGAGGATGGTAACAAAACGTCATTTGGCACTTGATGCTATACGAATCGAACAGGACCTGCTCAGGGAGAACGTTGGCTCACAAGACCAGACATGTGCTGCCTTTGGAGGGTTCAACAAGATTGAGTTTGGCGGACCCCAGCATATCAATGTTCAGCCAATCATCTTAAACCAGAAAAAATGCCGTCAACTCCAGGACAACCTGATGCTCTATTTTACCGGGTTTTCACGAATAGCATCGGAAATCGCCGGTGAACAGATCAAGAAAACACCCGATAAACAGACTGAGTTGTTCCGGATGCGGGAGATGGTTGACGACGCAATCGGTATCCTCAACGGGGGGGATTCGGATATCACCGATTTCGGCAGGCTCTTACATGAAAGCTGGATGCTCAAACGGAGCCTGACGAATAAAATAACCACACCCCAGATTGATCAGATCTACCAGGATGCACGCGATGCGGGGGCACTTGGTGGAAAATTACTGGGTGCCGGGGGTGGCGGATTTGTTGTATTCTTTGTAGAACCGGATAAACAACCGGCAGTTAAAGAGAGACTGAAACATCTTCTACATGTACCCTTCGGATTTGATACAACAGGATCCCAAATCATCTATTATGCTCCGGAAGAGAATTACTAATCATAATATGGATGACGCTGACCTTTTTTCGGGTATGGATGCGATTATCCTCTGCGGGGGGTTGGGTACGCGACTGCGATCTGCAATATCCGATCGCCCGAAAGTCCTTGCCCCTTTCGGCAATGAGACCTTCCTTGATATCTTGGTCGGATCCCTGAAAAATGCGGGGTTCCGTCGTTTTATTCTCTGTACGGGATACATGAAAGATCAGATCGCCCGTCACTTCGCTTCAAGACACGATATATCGGTTGTTTTTTCGGAGGAGGTCGAACCCCTGGGAACCGGTGGTGCCTTAAAGAATGCCAAGCCCCATATAAATAGTTCGACGTTCCTCGTCTTGAACGGTGATTCTATCTGTAACATCAGGTACCCTGATTTTTACCGGTTCCACCGGGAACACGGAAGTGTTGTCTCCCTTGCTCTGGTGACAAAGAACGATACCGGAGATTACGGGAACGTAACTGTCGATGCATCGTCAAGGATTTCCAGTTTCAAGGAGAAAGTACCCGGGGCTAGTCGAAGCCTGGTGAACGCCGGCATATATTTCATGGAGCATGATATATTCTCCTTTTTTCCCGATAAAACCCGTTTTTCACTGGAAAATGATGTTTTTCCGAGACTTGTAGGGGAACGATGTGCCGGGTTTATCATCGATAGTGAATTAATTGATATTGGAACCCCCGACCGTTATCAAATGGCATTACAAAAAATCCAAGGTGGAACATGAAAATCAGTTTTGGTGATTTGGTAATCGGAGATATTGCAAAGAAGAATTTCCAGAAAGTTTTCGAGAAGAACTGGGCATCCGAAGGGGATAATGTTCGGGAATTCGAAACAAAGTTTGCAGCAAAATTCGGCTACAAACATGCAATAGCCACCAGTTCAGGCACTGATGCAGATATTGTAGCCTGTGCTGCGTTGTATGATTTCGGGGCAAATCGCGGCGATGAGATTATCGTCCCTGCATTGTCCTTCGTTGCTACTGCAAATTCTATCCTGGCTGCAGGTTTTACTCCGAAATTTGTGGATATTGACCTCGAGTCCCTGAATCTCGATCCTGCGAAGATCGAAGCTGCGGTCACAGATAAGACCCGGGCTATCATGGTGGTCCATACCATGGGAAAACCCTGCGATATGGATCCCATCCTGAATATTGCAAAGAAATACAACCTGATGATCATTGAAGATGCCTGCGAAGCGCATGGAGCAACATATAGGGGAAGACTGGTAGGGAAAATCGGTGATATGGGTGCGTTCAGTTTTTATACGGCGCACCAGATCGTCTGCGGGGAAGGAGGCATGGTCACGACAGCGGATGACAAGATCGCCTCTGTGGTCAGATCGATCAAATCGCACGGGCGCCCTGCGGGAAGCCTCTATTTTGACTTCCAGCGTATCGGATTTAATTCCAAGATGAACGACCTTGAAGCCGCTCTCGGTCTTGAGGGTATCGAGACATTTGATGCATTCTTCAGCAAACGAAAAAGCAATCTCTATAAGATGCTTGAACTGACAAAGGATCTTTCGAAATTCTGCTATTTCATTCGGGAGGAGCCTTATGAGAAGGTCAGCCCCCATGCATTTCCCCTCGTATTGAAAGACCGTAAGTATGACCGAAACCAGCTCTATCAATTCCTGGAATCGAAAAGTATCCAATGTAAGACCCTATTCGGGAGCCTCCCCACACAGCATAATGCTTTTAAATTCCTGAATTATAAAAAAGGAGATTTCCCGGTAGCCGAGTACGTCGGCGAAGCCGGCCTGCATTTTGGTATGCACCAGTACCTGAATGACGACGATTTACACTATGTCAGTGATGCACTCCATGAGTATTTTAATAAGTTCCTGTAACTATGGATAGCCAAGAACAACTAATTACCAGATATATTGAAACGTGTATCCAGACGAAAACAGAAGTACGCGAAAGCCAGATCCTCTGTATTGCACGTGTTGCTGAAGTCCTCAAAACCGCGTGTAAGAATGGCAACACAATTTTCTGGTTCGGCAACGGCGGCAGTGCTGCTGATGCACAGCACCTCGCTTGCGAACTGGTGAGCCGGTTTTTCCGGGAACGAAAAGCACTGTCATCCATCGCCCTGACGACGAATACTTCTGAACTAACAGCGATCGCCAATGACTATGATTTCACGCAGATCTTCTCGCGACAGATCGAGGCCTTGGCAAAAACCGGAGATGTGGCGATCGGAATCAGTACCAGCGGGAACTCCGCTAATGTGATCGAAGCATTCAGGAAAGCCCGGGAGAGGGGCGTGGTTACAGTTGCATTCACCGGCAGGACCGGAGGACAGATGCGTGACGAAGTGGAGTACCTCATCACCGTTCCATCTGACATTACTCCCCATATTCAGGAATCCCATATCATGATCGGGCATATTCTTTGTTATCTTGTTGAAAAGGAGATGTTCGGATCATAATGGGTAATAAAGCGGTTTTTCTTGACCGGGACGGCACAATCAATATCGATGTCCACTATCTTGACAATCCAGAGAATTTTCAACTATACTCGAATGTCGGAAATTGCCTCGGGAAACTGAAAGATGCCGGATATATGCTCATTGTGATTACCAACCAATCCGGCATCGGAAGAGGATATTTCACTGAACAGCAGTTATCCAGAATCCATGAGCGGATGCAATCAGACCTATCCCGTTTTGGTGTTGTCCTTGATGACATATACTACTGCCCACATCTCCCAGAGGATAATTGTGCCTGCAGGAAGCCAAGAACCGGGTTATTTGAAGCGGCAATCCGGGATCATGACGTTGATCCCACAAGATCATTCATGATTGGAGATAAAATTCTTGATATTGAAGCGGGTTATAAGGTGGGGGTCAGAACAATCCTTGTCCCGGAGCCCTCGGAGTGGGAGACTTGTCTGGCAAACGAATCTCAATGGCAGATTCACCCGGACTACATAGCTACAGATTTCATGGATGGTGTGGCATGGCTCCTAAAAAACACTTAATACCCGGTTGTTTCATTAATTTCAAAGCAGTATGTACCTTATTACGTACCTCGTTCATAGCTGGGAGATAATTCCAAGAACTCCCGAATGCCGGTAAACCAGGGTATCTATCATCAGATGTTTCTCGTGATAATCCCCCTTCTGTAAAAAAAATCAGAGGTTCTGTATACTGTACGAATAGTGACAAGTTTTTATGAGATGTGAACAATGTGGTATATGTCAAGGCTTATCCCGTTTAGAGGTATATACTGGGAGGGCATTTGTCGGTAATTCGTATAGGTTATGGAAAACCATTACTCTATGTCATCCCCCGGCAACTATTTATTAAAACACCGAATAATTCCCAAGATGCTGAACCCGGCGTGATCCGGATAAAATAATCAAGATGTGAGGTATTCTCTCAATGGGTCCGTTTAAAAGGTCGATTCAGATTTTTTATTATCTGTTTAAACCACATAAAAAATTATTGTGCCTATATTTATTCACACTGTTAATATTTAGCTTGCTCGATATCTTCCGGATCTCACTTATTTATCCGATCATAAACTATGGTCTGGATATTAACACGGACACATCCTTCATCACGGGGATTCTCCAGTTTTTACTCCCAGAGACACTCAATCCATTTGTTGGCTCAGCACTGCTTCTTGCGATTGTTTCTATCGTAATGGTTGGGGTTGAGCTGATTGTTGCGTATTTTGCAAGCAAGACATTTGCAGTTGTACGGGACAGAGCGGACCGGGAAGTATTTGCTTCGATTAAGTCTCAATCATATGATTATTTCTCACGCCATAAACAGGGATATTTCCTCTATGTAGGACAGACTGCAGTGAACCAGACGGGAGATTCGATAGGGTATTTTATCTCGTTGATCCAAGCCGGTTTTCTCAGCCTGTTTTATTTTGCATTTCTCTTCATGATATCCCCGATTCTTGGAACCATTATGATTATTTTCGGTTCGATCTACATTTTATTGGTCAAAAACCACCTTTTTGCAAAAATCTACCGACAGAGTTCCGTCCTCAATTCTGCAGGTATCGAGAAAGCTGTGGTATATAATGAATTCATCAATGGGATCAAGACAATTCTTATCAATGATTCAGTGCCATTCTGGACGAGTAAATATGATGCTGCAATCCAGAAACTCCTGAAAAGTTATACCTGGGTAATGATTCTCCAGCGACTTCCCAGTATAATTAATGGACTCATCACGTTCATGATCATTTCTCTGGGAGCTATCGGCCTCTATTATTATACAGGGGGGGATTTCCTCCCGTACATAGGAATTTTCGGAATGTTCATGTTTGCATTGTACCGCCTCATGCCCACCCTAAATACCTTCCAGACACAAATTGGGGGGATCTACCAGAACCTACCGGCTCTTGAAGCAGTATATACTATCCTTCAGGAAAGCGGTAGGAAGTCCCTAAAAGTGCTCCCCAAAGAACCCTCTGAGCCATTCCGATTCCATGAATCAATCAATTTCGATCATGTTTCTTTCAGATACGATGCCGGCAATCGCGATACAATCCGGGATTTGTCATTTGCAATCCCAAAAAACACAAAGATTGCCATTGTAGGGAACTCCGGCGCCGGGAAAACAACCGTTGCTAATTTGCTTGCCTGTTTATATCAACCAACAACCGGTACAATTCTTGTTGATGGAACGGATCTCAACAAGTTCAATCATTCAGATTATTTGCGATCACTCGGGTATATTGGTCAGGAGACATTCGTATACCACGATACTATCAAAGAAAATATCCGGTTTGGCCTTGATTGTACAAATGAGGAGATCGTTGAAGCGGCAAAACTCGCCAACGCCCACGAATTCATTATGGCGACACCCGAAGGGTACGATACGATTATTGGTGATCAGGGCATGAAACTTTCCGGAGGTCAGCGCCAGCGTATTGCAATCGCCCGTGTTATTCTAAGGAAACCGGAGATCCTGCTGCTGGATGAAGCCACCAGTTCTCTGGATAACATTTCCGAACAGAGAGTGATGGATTCCGTTGACCGTATCTCAAGGGATATGACCGTAGTGATTATTGCCCACAGGTTGTCAACGGTCCAGAATGCAGAAATGATCTATGTTCTGAAAGATGGGAATATTTGTGAGCGTGGAACACATCAGGAACTGCTTGATAAAAAAGGTGAATATTATGAACTCTACAACAGTCAGGGCAGCGAATTAATCCAGGCACCTGCAATATGATGAAAAAATTTCCCAGAAGGGTAAATCCGGAGACCCGTCTTTTTTGATGTAATTATTCTTATACCGATCATAGGCATACTGGTTTATGTGAAGTAATTCCTCCAGATTTACATCGTTCATGTGATCAATATTTACAGGGACTGTCATAAGGTCTGAGGTTATCTTATCTATATACAATCCGGTGTTGGCTTTTGTGGATCTCAGGTTTTGCATCCGGTCCAAGGTAATAAATAATATGGGTTTATTGAAAAGTATTGCAAAATTTATTGATGTACTCATGTGTGCGAGAACAAAAGATGCATCTTTAACGAGATGTGCGGTGTCACCCTTAACGGTTACCCTGCCATGGAAATAATCCGGTTTGTTTTCATAATCTGATTTGGGATGAACTGCGATCAGTATCTTTAGATTGAATTTCTGTTCGACATAATCAAAAAATCTGCATAGTTTTGGATAGTATTCATTCGCAGGTACCGGAGCATCAACGCCTATCTCTTGATAATCGGTATGAAACGGCAGGAATTCATCAAGGAAAACACAGGCATTGACATCCGCGCGGGTGAATTCATCTTTGATTTTGAGGTAGGTATCATAATCGAATGAATGAGCCCAAAGCAATTTCGTATGGCTATCTCGGGGATATATTTTATTATCAAGGGATTTCTCCCCGCCCAATAACAGGACATCCACGGCATTAATCCTGAAAAGGGAATAATGTTTTAACAGAAATGAATCCAGAAAATGGTGGAAAATATCCCTGATATTCGATGATAAAATTCCTTTTCCTAGATCCTTGATTTTTAAGGTAGAAGACCTCTCTGGTATGATCGGAGACGGCAGTCCCATCATCTGCAATCCTCCGTATTTTATCCTCCCATTCGACAGTGCCCGGTAAATAAACAATGAGTCTGTAGACAATTTTACAAAACAGTTAACAAAACAATGCTTATCAAGATCCAGAATCGCATCTGCCAGGCTTTTTCGACTATTAAAATACCTGATGGAATAAAACGCGGTTTCATTCGAATCCGATTGGGGATCCTCAAATGCTTTGTCCGATATGGATGAGATATCCCATACTTCAAACTCAAATCCGTTCTTCCGGAGTATTTCAGCGGCGGATGGAAGATAACTCAGACTCCTGAAGGAACGAGGTATTATAAAAATTATTTTTTTGATCATATCCCTCACGTAATTAAAACAGGGCCTCATCCATCCTGTGGAGAGAGACCTGTATCATAATCAATTGAGCTGTCATCATATTACAGCTGCTATGAGAAAATTCTTATCATTACATGATATCGTTAAATTATGATAACAGATTTCTGTTGTCCCTTAAAAATTTTGTCCCAATGCGGACCGGGGTTCCGTAATAATCGTGGTCTGGCGGGATAAGGGCATGGAATTGTTTCTGGAGTTCCTCATCCTCTTCCGATATGGTAAAGGTACCATTGATCCGTTCGTTCATTTCAATGGTCAATTCAAGGATTTCCTGAGGTGTATTTTCGATCACTCTGAACTTACCATCCGCCAGTTTTTTTGTTGTATATATATCAACTCCTAATCGGGTATCACCTTCACGAACATCTTTAGCAAAGTTGATGAATTCTTTAAATGTTAGAAAACGGTTCTCCTCAACAGACCATATTTTTTTAGGGATAAACAAATCACCGTTTCTCCAAGTTGTAATAAATGGGATAAAATTTGCACTTGCAATTGGAACATTAAAAATTGCAGGTACTCCGATTAATCCCGCGGTACTTCCAAGAAAAAATTTACATTTTGCGGATAAATAAATGTCACCAAAATCTGTACGGTATTTTGAAGCATAGTCGATTATTCGGGGATTGTTTAACTCTGGAATTTTTTTAGCTACCATATGGCCCATACGTATGGCATATCCACCACAGGATGTAATATATTCTGCTGCATCTAAATAATAATTTATATCAGAATTCCTCCAGTCCTCTTCGTAACTTTTTGGATATGCACTATCTCTACAATGAAAACAAACGAACCATGAATTATCCTTAATGCCCATATCGCGTAATAATTTTTTTCCACATTCTTCTTCTTCAGAAGTAAACTGAAGGTCCGGCACTGTGTTATTAAACTCATAATATTCATTATTGTTAAATTCGAGATTCTTGAAAATTCCTAACCAGCGTATAATAAATGCGCCATTTCCACAAATTTTTGTTAGGAAATTATTTTGTATTATAAAGAGTTTTCTTTGGAACATTTTGATCAATTGGTTGTTATCAGCAGGTTTACCAGCGATCCCTATATAAAAAATTTTATTTTTATTTTCTCTGTTTTCCAATTGAAGGCGTCTTAAAAATAAACCGGTATTTGTAGCTTGTTGACCTATTGCCGTATATCGAATTTGAACTAATACTATCCGTTTAAATGGTTTTACAAGAAGAATCACGAAAGTTATTAATAGGCCAAAAAAATTAATATAAAAAAGATTAAGTAACTTCTTTACAGGCATTTTTCGGAGTCTTAATAATACTATTTTTATGGGCACTATAGATAATTTCAGCTTAATCACCAACCAAAAGGCTCTTTTTAATATTTCCTCGATAAGTTAAATTTTTTACCCTATTAAAAAAATATTGAAAAAACGATACGGACTGTAGAGTCGAATACCAGCTTACTCATGAGCATCCATCATTATGGTGCGAGATCACCACGATAATAGAAAGTTACAGAATCCAGTTAAAAATTACACAAGATGTGTATCTTCGAGAATTAGTGAAAAATGTGAGTGGATTATACTATTTTTTTATATG
>Ga0074199_1000757_pt1 | contig 41093 bp, 29 predicted proteins | sample EPASupsiteSAE347_FD_64528 | JGI IMG/M metagenome (GOLD analysis project Ga0074199, IMG submission 64528) | Bioremediated contaminated groundwater from EPA Superfund site, New Mexico - Sample SAE3-47 | ecosystem: Environmental > Aquatic > Deep subsurface > Groundwater > Contaminated ... | reverse complement strand
AAAATCTGAATGTATCCCTCTTGTGCTTCGCACACCGGCAACGAGTTGCCGGTGCCACCCCTCCGAAACCACGAAACTTCATTTCGCCACTTGCAGGCTGGAAGCCCGCGCTCCTGGGGGGGGGACGAATTTACGGCGCGATGATCTAGTTGTTCGCTATCGTCTCGAAGAATTAAAATGAATTTACTGCTATGTATGAACATAGATTGATTGTAATCGACTTTGTGATTCCAGGTTCAAACAACTCTTCGGTGAAGCAGCCTGCCAGATAGATTTAGAGGAGTGTCGTTTGCCTGTCAGAATCACTACTTAGGCTTTGAACTGTTGAAGGCTTCTATCATGGCACAGTTCCTGTTCTTTCCTAATACCACCACAGGGTGCACCGTGTGAATTGGATGTTCATCGACAAACACTTCAGAAAGGGGAAAGATTATGAAACTGTTGGTCATCATCAATGGAAGCTATGAAACAAGCCAGTCCGGAATGCCTTGCTGCTGGGCGTCGCCCATGGTAACCAGCTAGTAAGTTATGCGGCAAACCAGGTGGTTGTCGAGGGGGGCATGCTGGTGGTACCGGCCTGCGATAGCTCGTTCTTAACATGTCGAAGAGTCAACGTGGCTGGGCCAATAGAGGCTTCTCGCGTGTTTCGGTTCACAGGTTCATCCCTGTGAACCGGGACCTCCCCCCCCCCGGATATCATCAGGCAAGCAAATGGATGAGAAGGACAAACAGTGATGCCAAGCTTCACGAAATCGAGATTCGCAGTTGTAGTCCCCATCGAGAGCAGCATGGGGCCTCTTGTTGCAATATATCAAACCATGACCAAGGCCATGATCGTGGTCTCTCAAAAGGAATGGTCCTCGTTGCTGTATGATGCAGCATCGCAGAGCGATCCAGCCACCATGGACTCTCTTCAACAGCAGGGTCTTGTTGTTCGGGAAGGAATAGACGAGACGGCGGTCTTCGAAGCCTGGAAGCAGCGCTACGTTCATGATTTCGGCACCATAAAGTCCAAGGTGATCGCGACTCGCAAGTGCAATAACCGCTGCCGGTATTGCATTGTGGACGCAGAGGCGAAGGACATGAGCCACGAGACGGCGCTTGCCATGGATCGATTCTTCATCGAAGTCCTCCGCGAGAAGAACCCGAAGCGGGTCAAAGATGAGTTCTCCGGGGGCGAAGTGATGCTTAATCACCAGGTGGTGATCGAAAGCGCCGCCAGGCGCCTCTTTTTCTGTCTGGGCAAGGGAATTGACTATAGCTTCGGCATCATCTCCAACGGAACGCTGATCAAACCCTCCATCATCGCCGGCATGAAAGAGGTGGGACTGAAGGGTATTCGGGTGAGCGTCGCCGGGTCCGAAGCAGTTCATGACAAACTCAGGCCGTTGCAGAATAACGGCAAGAGCTATGATCTCATCATGAGAAACCTCGAGTCCATTTCGGGCATGATCCCCATCGGCCTCGAGTGCCAATATGACAGCTCTTCTTCGGACTATCTGACCATTCCGGACATGATGGAAGACATCCGCAGGCGAGGAATTCAGATTGAAAACATCGTCTTCACTCCGATTCTGCCGCGCAGGGGTGAGACTCCATATAAGGCCGGCATGGGCGATCCCGAGATCTATCTATATTTGGTGAAGGAAGCCCAACGCCAGGGTTATCCTCACTTCACCGATGCCCCTTCCAATGCATGCGCAGCCGACTTTCGGTCCAGCTTTGTTTTCGATACCGACGGATCTCTCATCCCCTGCATGGTGATGCAAGGCGGTGAGAAGTCCTACGGCGATGTCTTTCGAGGGATCGATTTCGTTGCCCAGTCGCAAATGCTCAACCGGACTTACCCGGAGAAATGCCTCAGGGACTGTGAGCTCCTTCCCGTCTGCATGGGAGGCTGCCGGCTGCAAGCCCTGGTCAAGACCAACGACTTCAATGGCGTGGATTGTCACTATGAGACTCTGAGCCTTGTTTTGAAGGACTATATTCTCCAGAAGGCAGCCCGGTCTCTTCCGGCCGAACAGGAGGCAGAGCCCGTGCGCAAGGCGGCATGAGAAAAAGGGGGGGGGATGGCACCAATCCTCATTCGGGCGGGAGCTGGGTGGTGTTGGCTATAGGACATATAAGACATATAGGACACATAAGACACATTATCCCGTTTTTTCTTCGTGTGGCTGATCCGCTTCGCGTCCATCGCTCAGCGCCTATTCCTTAGCGTCTTTTATGTCCTTTATGTCTCTTATGTCCTTTGTCTTGCCCTTGAGCCAGGCCCACCCGGGGTAAACATCTTCTCATGCCCGATATCTACTCGAATTCGATCCGGCGTTCCTCTCCCAGGTTGAAATTCCTGTAATCTTCATACTCCTGATCCAGGGCGACCAGCATGGGAATCTGGCGGCTGGTGGGGCCCCAGTGCTGAATCGGGCCGGGGCTGGTGAAAAGGTCTTCCGTGGCCCAGCGATCCCGGTTCCGGGCGTAAGCCTTGAAAGAGCGCGATGACGTCGAGACCAGGGACTTTTCGATGACCAGCTCTTCTTTTCCCTTCCTGGTTTCACAGGTGATCAGGCCCGAAAGAGGAAGTGCCAGGATGGCTCCTCCCTTGTCGAAATCCGTCACTGCAGCCATGTAGCCGGTTTTTCCCGCCAGAGCCAGCGAGCCGGCCGTCAGTCCCAGTTGGAAGGTGAAGGCGGCGTCAAAGGCGCTGGGTTTTCCGCTGCGTCCTTCATAGCCGAGGAAATGGGATTGGGTCGAGAGGGACATGCTCTTGATCTTTTCGATCTGCTCGGGTGTTGCGTCGATCCTTCCTTCTTCCTTTCCGAAGTAGCGATCCGTGTGGCGCTTGATTTCGGAGACTTTGAACCGGATCTTGTCGATCAGGAGCTTTTCCGTTTCGATTTGGGAAACCTTGACGTTGCCGTGATCGTCGCGGTCCAGGATAAGCATCCCTTCGATTTCGTCCGGGAGGGCGGCCATGAGCTGTGCCGACTGGGGGGAGAGAAGAGGGTAGATGTATTCCTGTTTGTGCTTGAGGGTAGGCAGGTCCTTGATATCGGATTCATATTCGGCCAGGACCCGATTGAGCTCCTTGATGAGCGTGCTCATTTCCGGGATGAATTCGATGAGGCCTTCGGGAACGAGCACCACGCCGTGGTTGATTCCCTTCAGGCGGCGTGTGGTGATGATATGGACAATATAATCCACCACTTCTTCAAGGGACATATTCTTTTCGGCTATTTCCTCTGAAATGAGGGCGATGGCGGGCTTTGTCTGCAGAGCCACTTCCAGGGTGATTTTGCTGGCTGTACGGCCCATGAGCTTGACGAAGTGCCAGTATTTCACGGCTGAGGCTGCATCTTGATTCAGGTTGCCTGCAAGCTCCGAGAAGATTTTCGTTGCGGTATCGTATCCGAAGGAAATAGGCAGGAGCTTTCCGACGGCCATATCCCCGTCGATAGTCTTGGGGATGCCGATCACGCTGCATTTCACACCCTCTTGCAGGAAATATTCCGCGATGAAGGCGGCATTGGTGTTGGAATCGTCTCCGCCGACAACGATGAGGCCATCCAGTTTGTTCCTGACGACGGTTTCCTTTACTTTCTCGAATTGCTGTGGGGATTTGATTTTTGTACGGTCCGTTCCCAGAAAGTCAAAGCCGCCCGTGTTGTAAATGGAGCGGATATTCTCGGTGGAGATTTCGAACACGTCTCCATTGATGAGTCCCTTCGGTCCCTTCTTGATACCCAGCAGGGTGTTGCTGTTTCCAAGAACGGCTTTCAGTCCCGCCAGGACATTGTGGCCTCCCGCCGCCGGGCCGCCGGAAAAGAGCACGGCCACTCGCTTTCCCGTTGGCTTTGACGAATGGTTGCCGGCTACTCCCTTGAGTACTATGTTCCCGCTTTCGGCAATGGACTTCGGGAATGCTTTCGCCGTCTGGTCCTGAAGCTCGCGGGGGAGTGTCGTATCGGTTTGCACAAAGGAGGCGGGAGCAATCTTGCCATCCTTGCCCAGGAACACGGAACAAACGGGTACGGGCAATGCTCTCGCTTCTTCTTCGAAAAGTGAGTGCTTTTTCTCCGTCCTGCCGATCTTATCGATTAAATCTCCCGACATATCTACCGGGACTTTTTCGAATTCAAAAGACGCCATCTCTATCCTCCTTTTTGGTATGTCAAGAAAAGTAAATACCAATCCTCACTATTTTGCGATGCCCGGCCAGGAAAATCAACCCCTTCCACGTCATTTCCCATTGCAGTATATGATTGCCCCGAAGCAATGTTCATCTTACATTGTTTGCGATACGGTGTCCTGCAAATAGCATGATCATGTGTGGCTTCTTTTGCAAACAAGAGCTATGGAGAGTAAAGCGAAGACTGCTGATTGATGGAGGGGAGAGACGAGTGATTGGATGCTGCGTTTTTAATACATTGAAAGTCTGCGCCTTACTGGCGGCGGGGCTGTTCGTGGGGGCTGCGGCGGGGATGCTTGCAGGATGTACGTCCCACACGGGATTGATCTCGAAGGAAGATCCGCCGCTCCAGACTGAAGCGGTCATGAAGCACTGGGAGCATCTATCGGCCGAGGCCTCTCCGGCTGCCTCTCCCGAGGCTCCCCATCAGGGCGTCCTCTCTCCCGAGGCGGCCATTGAAGAAGCCCTCAGGGCCAGTCCCGAGCTGGAACAGCTTCGGCAGCGAATCAACGCCGCAAGCGAACAGGTACGGCAGGCCGAGGCTTCCTTCTACCCTCGGTTGATAGTTTCCGAAGAATACAGCGTTACCACCAATCCGGTCTTCGCTCTCATGGACATCGTCAATCAGAGGCGCTTCAACACGGCGATCAATTTCAACGATCCGGGCAGGCAGCAGAATATCGCCTCGAAAATTCAGGGAGAATGGGTTCTATTTCAGGGCGGAAGCTCATGGCACGACCGTCGGGCCGCCCAGGGCCGGCAACGCTCGGTCGAGGCCGAGCTGCAGGCGGCTCGCAACCAGATGGTGGCAAAGGTTACGGAAACCTATTACCAGTGGCTGCGGGCTCTCAGCTTCATTGGAGTGGCCGAACGAGCCTTCGAGTCGGCCGGAACGGATGAGCGCCTGGGCGAGGCTCGGCTGCAGCAGGAAATGGCCCTTCCGAGCGAGCTCATGCGCCTCAAGGCTCATGGCGCTGAAGCCCATGGCAATCTCGTCACGGCCAGAACCCATGTCCGCCGGCTTCAGGCGGGGCTCGAGCGGCTGCTCGCCCGCCCCATTCGTAGCGAGGAAATTCCTGATCCGGCTCTTTATGCACTTACGGCTTCTCAAGAGAACATCCCCGCGAAGCCGGACGCCCTCGTGAAACAGGCCCTCGAAAAGCGTCCGGAAATGTCCGCGGCTCGCTCATTGATTCAGGCTGCCCGTGAACGGGTCAGGTCCACTCAGGGAGGTCTTCTTCCCAGGATTGGAGCGAACGCGACTTACGAATGGGATTCGGAGGATTTCAGCAAGAATCCCGACAGTTGGATGGTTGGAATTCAGGCGAGCTGGCCGCTCTTCGAAGGTGGAGTCACACTGGCGGGAATTCGCGAGGCCAAGGCTCGATTAAAGGAAATGGAAGCCCGGGGCGAACAGGTGGCCCTGGATATCGCCATGGAGGTCCATCAGGCGGTTCTGGCCGTTCAAGACGCCGTCGAAAAGATCCAGGTGGCCGATGAAAGAAGAAAGTATGCCCAATCGGCCCTGGAAGAAGTGCGTCGGCTCTATCAAGGCCAGGTGGTCACGGTGGATTCCCTCCTCCAGGCGGAGGTGGCCTGGAATCAGGCGGAAGTCTCCTACACGGCCGCTCTTTTTGAACAAAGAATCGCTCAGGCCCTCTTGAGACAATCCCTGGGCGATTTTGCCAATTGGATCGTGCGATAGGTATTAGTCCATTTCGACTGGCTTGATCGATCCGGAGGAGCCCAATGAGTGAAGTAGTAGCTGAAAACGAGAAAAGACGAAATATCTTGAGGGAGGCTGGCAAGGGGCTGGGTGTTCTGGCTCTGCTGGTTGTCTTGATGATGTGGCTCGCCGGAGCCTTTGTGAGCAAGGTGAATCCGGGGCAGCCCATAGAGAAGCCCGGGGCGGGCAAGCTGACCACGGGGAAGGTCGAGCGGCGGGGATTTCCCTTGCGGACCGAGCAGGTGGGAACGTTGCGCTCACAGACCGAAGCCCGGGTATCCAGCCGGATTATGGCTCAGGTGAAGGAAATTCTCGTACGCGAAGGGGACCGGGTCGTTGGGGGCAGCACCAAGGGCGCACCCCCCACTATTATGGCGCGCCTCGACGACGGGGACATTCAGGCCAGGCTCCGGCAGGCTCAGTCCCGGATAACGGGCGCGGAGCGGGCTGCCGAGGCGGCAAAGGCCAGACTGGGAGCGGTGAGGTCGCAGGTGGATTCGGCCAGGGCGAACCGGGAGAAAGTAGCTTCCGACTATCGGCGCTACCAGGAGCTCCAGCGCAGCCATGCAGCCACCGGCCAGCAGGTGGAAGCCATGCGGGCCCAGAAGGATATGGCCGAAGCCCAGCTCCAGGCGTATCTCCAGGACGTGAAGGCGGCTCAGGGAGACATCGCCAGAATTCAGGCGGAAAAGGAGCAGGCCGAGGCAGGAGCTTCCGAAGCACGCTCGATGCTGAGCTACACCGTTATCCAGGCTCCCTTTACGGGGAAGGTGCTGAAGAAGATGGTGAACGTGGGGGACATGGCGACTCCCGGCCATCCCCTTTTCTATGTTGAGACCTCTACGCACCCCGAGCTCCAGGTTTCTCTCGCCGAATCCCTCCTTCCCCATTTGCAGGTGGGGTTGGCGCTGGATGTGCATATCGATGCCCTGAACAGGACATTCAAGGGGAGCCTTCGGGAAATCGTGCCCAAAGCCGATCCTTCGACGCGGACCGTCCTGGTCAAAATCGGCCTTTCTCCGGACCCCGACCTGGTCAATGGCCTCTTCGGGCGGGTCGACATCCCTTACGGTGAGTATCATTCCCTGTTGATTCCTCTCAAGGCTGTTCGCCGAGTCGGCCAGCTCGATCTCGTGGATGTGGTGGACCCGGAAGGATATCCCCAGCGCCGCTTTGTAACTCTCGGACAACACCACGAGGATTTGGTGGAAGTCCTCTCGGGCCTGAAGGAAAATGAGGAGGTCGTCATACCATGAGCGAAACGAACGGTGCTTCTTCCAGTTGGATCAGCCGTATCGTCGAAGCCTTCCTCCGGGGAAATCTCTCCGTCCTGCTGATCCTCATCAGTCTGATCGCGGGAATTGTGGCCCTCTCCGTAACCCCGCGCGAAGAGGACCCGCAGATCGTCGTCCCCATCGCCGACGTTCTCATCAACATGCCGGGAGCATCCGCGCGCGAAGTCGAGCGTCAGGTGGCCACCCGTCTCGAGAAGCTCCTCTACCAGATCGACGGCGTCGAATACGTCTACTCGACGAGCTTTCCCTCCCGTGCCATCGTGATGGTACGTTTCTACGTGGGCGAAGACCGGGAGCGGAGCTGGGTAAAGTTACAGAATAAGATTCAGGCCAACATCGACCAGATTCCGCCGGGAGTGACCGGTTGGGTGGTCAAGCCCGTGGAAATCGACGACGTTCCCATCGTGAATCTCACTCTTTTCAGCGACCGCTACGATGATTTCGTCTTGAGGCGTCTGGCCGGTGAGCTGGAAATCCGCCTCCAGAGCGTGAAAAACGCCGGGCGCACCTACCTGGTTGGAGGGAGGCCGAGGCAGATCTCGGTGCAGCTCTCGGCTCAGCGCATGTCGGGGCGCGGCGTTGCCATCGAGGATATTCAGCGGGCCGTACGGGCTGCGGACGTCGCCCTCGAGGCGGGAAGCCTTGTGAGCGACAATCGGGAAATCCGGCTCGAGGCGGGACGATTTCTCACCTCCGCGGAGGAGGTCGGCGACCTCGTGGTGGGCATCCAGGAAAGCCGGCCGGTTTTTCTAAAAGAAGTGGCCACGGTCACTGATGGTCCGGCTGAGTCTGAAACCTACACACGCATCGCTTTCGGAGCGAAGGCATACTCCGGGATCGATCCTTCGACCGAGGGGAAGGGCGAATTGCCGGCCGGCATCGAGCGCTTCAAGGACTACCCGTCCGTGACCGTTGCGGTGGCCAAGCGCAAAGGCACGAACGCGGTGCTGGTCTCGGAGGAAGTCCGGAAGGAGGCCGAACGGTTTGCCAGGGAAATTCTGCCGGACGGCGTTCAGATGCGCGTCACCAGAGACTACGGAAAGACAGCCGACGAGAAGGTGAACGACCTTGTGGAAGCGCTCCTGGTGGCCATTGCCATTGTGGTGCTATTGCTTGCCTATACCCTTGGCTGGCGGGAGGGGATCATCATCGCCCTGGCGGTGCCCGTTACGTTCAGCTTCACCCTTCTGATAAACCTTTTTCTCGGCTATACCATCAACCGGGTAACGCTTTTCGCTCTCATACTTTCCCTCGGGCTCGTGGTGGACGATCCCATTGTGGATGTCGAGAACATCCATCGCCATTTCTCCATGCGCAAGGAGCCTCCCTTTCAGGCGGTGGTAAGCGCCGTCAATGAAGTGAGGCCTCCCATCATCCTGGCCACGCTGGCGGTGATCATTTCCTTCATCCCCATGTTTTTCATCACGGGAATGATGGGCCCGTACATGGCCCCCATGGCCCTCAACGTGCCGGTGGCCATGCTGATGAGCCTGCTCGTTGCCTTTACGATCACACCCTGGCTGTCCTTGCATATGCTGGGAGGGGTGTATAACCGGCCTCACGAAAAGCCTTCCGTCCTCGAGGAAACCATATTGTTCAAGATGTACAGGTTCGTGGTCGAGCCCATGATCCTGCACAAAAAGCTGCGGCTGGGGCTCCTCGGGATTGTCGTTTTTTTGCTGGCCTTCGCCGTTTGGCTGGTCTTCTCCCACCGCGTGCCCCTCAAGATGCTCCCCTTCGATAACAAAAACGAGCTCCAGGTCATTATCGACATGCCCGCCGGAACGACACTGGAAGAAACCGAAGGGGCGACTTATGCCCTGGCGGACTATCTGGCCCGGGCTCCGGAGGTGACGGATGTGACCACCTACGCCGGAACCAGCAGCCCGGTCGATTTCAACGGCCTGGTGCGCCATTACTACCTCAGGCAGGGGCCCGGCGTGGGAGACGTTCGCGTGAGCTTCATCGGCAAAAAGCGGCGCACTCAGCAGAGCCACGCCATAGGCCTGAGACTTCGCAACGATCTCAAGAAGATTGCCGACCGTTACGGGGCTAACATCAAGATTGTCGAGATTCCGCCCGGTCCTCCCGTTATCTCGACCCTGGTGGCCGAAGTCCGCGGCGAGATCGGCCACCCGTATGAAGAGCTTGCTCGCGCGGCCGGAAAGGTTCGAAAACTAATGGAGGAAACGCAGGGTGTCGTGGACGTGGACGACGTTCTGGTGGCACCGCAGCGCAAGTCCGTATTCCGGGTGGACCGGACCAAGGCGGCGTTCCATGGCATTAGCGATCAGCAAATCGCCGAAGCCCTTCAGGGAACGATCCTGGGATCACCCTCCGGCTCCCTTCGCCTGGACAGCGAAGTTCAACCGGTTACCATCAAATTGCAATTTCCCCGGCAGGAGCGCGCCCTCGAAACAGATCTTGCTCAGCTTGTGATCAAGGGAATGCGAGGGGAGGGAGTGTTCCTGTCCGAGCTCGGAAAATTTGAGGAAGAAGTCATCGACCAGCCCATTTACCACAAAAATCTCACGCCCGTGGTCTATGTCTTCGGAGAAACGGCAGGGTTGCCGCCTCCTGATGCGGTGCTTATGCTTGAAGATAAGGTCGCACGAGATCCGGAGCTCAAAGGCTTTGACATTATTTGGTCCGGCGAGGGGGAATGGGACATCACGATAAGGGCATTCCGGGATCTGGGCATCGCTTTCGGAGTTGCAGTCCTGGGGATCTATCTTTTGTTGCTCTATCAGACTCAGAGCTATCTGATCCCGGCCATTCAGCTCATTGCGCTGCCCCTTTCGGTTATCGGTATTCTGCCGGGCTTCTGGCTGCTGAACATGGTAACGGGTCATGCGGTAGGGGGATGGCCGAATCCGGTCTACTTCACGGCGACGGCCATGATCGGGATGATCGCCCTGGCCGGCATTGCCACCAGGAACTCGATCCTTTTAGTTGAATTCGTCGAGGAACGAAAAAAGGAAGGCAAACCGCTCGTCCGCTCGCTCCTCGAAGCGGGAGCGTTGCGGACCCGCCCCATTTTTCTGACATCTTTCGCGGCCATGCTGGCTGCCTGGCCCATCACTCTCGATCCTATCTTCTCGGGACTGGCCTGGGCCTTGATTTTCGGAATTGCGGTATCGACATTCTTCACGCTCATCGTCGTGCCCGTCGTTTACTATATGGCTTACGGCAAGGAAGGATAGAACTTAATGAAAATGCCGGATGATTTGTTCTGCGAAATCTGTTCCGCCAAACGCGGCGTCAATCTGGAAACCCTGAAGCAGGTGATCATCCTGGCGGTCGAGATTGCCCGAGAGGGAAGAGAAGGGCGAAAGATCGGAACGATGTTCGTGATCTCGGATTCCGAGGAGGTCATGAACCGATCTAGGAACCTTATCCTGGACCCCCTTTTCGGACATCCGGACGAATTGAAGCGCATCGAAGATCCCGACATGCGCGAGACTATCAAAGAGCTCGCTCAACTGGACGGAGCCTTTATCGTTTCGGATGCCGGAGTGGTTCTCTCCGCCTGCCGCTACGTGGACGCCTTCTCTGAAGGAATCAAGCTTCCTCTGGGTCTGGGCAGCCGCCACATGGCCGGCGCTTCCATCACCAAACAAACGAAAGCGGTAGCCGTCGTGGTCTCGGAAAGCTCCATCGTTCGTGTTTTCGACGACGGGGATCTCATCTCGGAAATCATCCCCGAGCTGTGGATGTTTGCCCGCTACAGCTCTCATCTCAGCGGACACGTCCTCGAGCGTACGGAGGAAGAGCTGACCGTTGTGGCCAAGGCCGATTGAGATCGAGTGGTCTCAACTTGCATCCGTAACCATCGGCTTCGATCCTTTTGTCGGATACCATCCCTTTTTAGCGCGGTCGTGTTCTCTTTGGTTGATTCTTTCCCTGCTCTTCCTGTTTCTGTCTCTGCCGCCGTTGTTCTTCCAAAGCGGCTTTCAGCCGTTCCATGCGCTCTTCTCGCACTACGGCATCCACGATTTCTTCTTCATCCGTATCATCGTCCTCTTCCTCACCATCTTCATCTTCGTTCTCGTTGTCGTTGGCGAGGTTTTGTAACAGAGTATGCAGCAGGCCGGGTTGATTGCTGTTTCTTGCATTGATTCGTAGCAGCGACAGCAACAAGAGGCCCCCAAGCCATGTTTTGAAAGCAACGGGTATTTCAGTGTGAAAGAGAGTGTTCACGGACCAGATGAGGAAAAAAGGACTGATGAGATGGAGGATAGTACGGACGACTAAGACTGCTATTTTATAAGTGGTGAGGATGTCGTAGCGATTCACAACCGTTCTTTTCATTTTGCCGCCCTTTGTGGCTTCCTTTCCTGTTGTGTTTTGGTGAAAACGTTGGTCAATGCCTGACTGCTTCCGAGTACATCGCTTTCTATTACGAGATTCCAAATCAGTCCACGAAAATCTGTCTTCTTAAGATTAAGATTAAGATGAGACAAAAGGTATACTCCGCGCGGCATTGGCTGAGCTTTTCACCGCGGAGACGCAAAGAGCGCAGAGAAAACGCAGAGAAAACGCAGAGACTGCGGAGAAATTTCGCCGGGATTCCAATATTCTCTCTGCGCCTTCTCAGCGTCCTCCGCGTCTCCGCGGTGAAAAGCTCAGCCAATGCCGCGCGGAGTATACTGGCGGAATCGGCAGCGTGTTTTGGAATTTCCGGTTCATGTTGCATCTTTTTTGTACTGGACATCGTGCTGGATTTGTCCCATAGGTGGGAAGGAGGCCATGCTTCGGTATCGCCATGATTACAAGATTATTTTGTTCAAGACTTCCGGTTTCATCCGAAAGGACTTTTTCAACGGAAGGAAACAAGCCCAATGCTTACGCTCTACAACACCATGTCTCGCAGCAAAGAAGTGTTCGAGCCTCTGAACGATAAGAAGGTCAAGATGTTCACCTGCGGCCCATCCATTTACCGCAGGCCTCACGTTGGAAACTACCGTAGCTTCCTCTGGGAGGATACACTTCAGAGATACCTGGAATACCGGGGCTACGCCGTCGAGCGGATCATCAATTTTACCGACGTGGAAGACAAAGCCATCGCCGAAGCCGGCAGGGAAGGCATAAATATCGAGGCCATGACCGGCGCCATTGCCGATCAATTCTTCAAGGACACACGGCTCCTCAGGATAAAGCTTCCCGATTTCATTCCCCGCTCTTCCACGAGCGTCGATCAGGCCGTCGAGCTCATCGAGATCCTTTTGCAAAAAGGGTATGCCTACCGGTACCAAAACAACATCTTTTTCGATCCCCTGAAATTCGAAGGCTTCGGAAAGCTCTTCCGTCTCGATATGAGCCGCTGGCCAAAGGAGAAGAAGCGTTTCCGCCGGGACACCTATCCCGGCCGGCGCTGGAACCTGGGCGATTTCATCCTGTGGCACGGTTATAGAGAAGGGGATAGCGTCTATTGGGATACGGAGATCGGCAGGGGCCGTCCCGCCTGGAATATCCAGGACCCGGCCATGATCACCAAACATCTGGGTTACCGGGTGGATATCAGTTGCGGCGGAATAGACAACATATACAGGCATCACGACTACAATATCGCCGTCATCGAGGCCGCCTCGGGGGAGGAATTTTCGAAGTACTGGGCTCACGGCGAGCACCTCCTGGCGGATGGACGGAAGATGTCCAAGAGTAAAGGGAATATCATCTACCCTGACGACCTGGTGAAGGAAGGGTTTACTCCCGAGCATATCCGGTTCTACCTGCTCTACGGTCACTACCGCAAACAGATGAACCTGACTCGGAAGGCTCTCCTGGCAACGGCCGGCAAATTGGATGAGGTAAGGAAGTCGATGGAGAAGCTCTTTCATGACAGCTCTCCCGCCAATGAGCCGGAAAAGTCCGATGAAGCCGTTGCAGAATTGATAAGCAGCCTGGCAGACGGGTTCAGGGCGGGAATGGATGACGACTTGAACATCAAGAGCGCCTTCGATTCCATCGCAGACGCCGTAGCTCGACTGGCGGCTTTGAAAGAGGAGGGCCGGACCGTCCTAAAAGACCTGAAGAGGGCCGAGCTGGAGCTTCGCACCATTGACGAGGTATTGCAGGTCCTTTTTTCCTGAGAAGGTTGGGTTCCGGCCCAGGGTTCTTGAGCCTGAGGCAAGGACTCGGCACTGACTGAAAACACCCTTTGCAGCCTGATTCTTCGCTGCTTCCAGCCCCGACTCGCTACTGAGCGTCCCAAGCATTGCCCACAAGAGGGGATACAATGAATGATTTTCAACGTGCGCATATTACGTTGTCGGACAATATCCAGAAGGTGATCATCGGGAAGAATGAGGCCGTTTCGCTTTCCATCATGACCCTGCTCTGCCGCGGGCATCTGCTCATCGAGGATGTGCCGGGGCTCGGGAAGACCATGCTGGCGCGGGCCATGGCCCATTCCGTCAATCTTGCGTTCAGGAGAATCCAGTTTACCCCCGATCTTCTTCCCTCCGATATTACGGGAGTATCGGTATTCGATCAAAAAACCGGTGAGTTCAAGTTCAAGCCGGGGCCGGTCTTTACTGGTATTCTTCTGGCGGACGAGATCAACAGGGCCACGGCACGAACGCAGTCGAGCCTTCTGGAATGCATGGAAGAGGGGCAGGTTACCGTGGACGGGAAGACCTATCTATTGCCCGCCGTCTTCATGGTCATCGCCACGCAGAATCCCATAGAGCTTCAAGGAACCTATCCGCTGCCGGAAGCTCAACTGGATCGCTTCTTCATGAGAATCAGGATCGGCTATCCTTCCCTGCCCCAGGAAGTGAAAGTGATGGAGATGCAAAGGACAAAGCACCCGATCCATTCCATTTCCCGCGTCATTTCTCAGGATGCTCTCATGGCAATGCAGGAGGCGGTCACGGGAGTTCACATCGACCGCTCCCTCATGGAGTACATGGTGAGGATTGTGGATGCCACCCGAATCCATGCCGATCTCGCTCTCGGTGCCAGTCCCCGGGGCTCGTTGAGTCTCATGAGGGCATCCCAGGCCATGGCGTTCCTGAAGGACGCGGAGTTTGTCGAGCCCTCCATGGTAAAAGCCGTGGCAAAGCCCGTGCTGGCTCATCGGCTCATCGTGAAGCCCCAGTCACGGCTGAGAGGGGTCACGGAAGAGGCGGTGATCGAGGAGATTCTGAACCGTGTCAGTGTACCTGTAGCGTAAGGGGCTTTAGTGGGAGTGGACCTCGATCTCGATCTTGATACGGAGGGCCCGACATGCGGTGGCTGCTCACGAAGAAAAAGCTTCTCCTGCTTTTGACGGCCGTCTTTCTGCTCATTGCCTGGAACAGGTCCATCAACCTGCTCTACGGCATGTTTTCCCTCCTTTCCGCAACCCTCATCCTTGCACACGTAGTGCCTCGGACTTCCCTCCAGGGGATAGCGACGACGAGAACCCTGCCTTCCAGAGCCTTCGAAGGGGATGAAATAGACGTTACGGTGAGTCTGCGCAACAGCCGGCGAATGAGTCGCTACATGATCGAGGTGGTCGATTGCGTGCCGGTTGCCGAGCCGGGGCTTCAGTATCCAATGACCTTTATTGCGAAGATTCCCGGTAGGAAGCAAAGGGAGTATTCGTTCAAGATCGTGTGCGATCTGAGAGGGGAGCATCTTATAGGTCCCGTGACGCTCCGCTCTGCCTATCCTCTGGGGATATCTTCCGTCGAAAGAGCCCAGCCCGAGACGACTCGAACCCTTCTGGTATACCCGCGGACTTTCGATATAGCGACTTTTCCTCTTCGTGGCGGACAGCATGCGCGTTCCGGCGGAGGCGAAACGTTTTCGAGGGAAGGCGGCAGCGATGAATTTTTCGGAACCAGGGAATACAGAGCCGGAGACAGCCTCAAGACCATTCACTGGCCTTCCACGGCCAAGCACGCCCAACTGATCGTCAAGGAATTCGAGATGAGGGCGCACACGGAAGCGACGATTTTGATCGATCTCCACAAAGACTCGGCCTGTGGGAAAGGGAAGGAAAGCTCCCTTGAATACGCCGTCAAGATCGCCGCTTCTCTTGCGGGCCATATTCTGGCACGGGGCCACAGCCTTCAGCTTATCGGCTACGGCAAGGAGCCGTGGGTAGTTTCCTACGCAAAGGGCATGATGCAGAATGCCGCAATACTGGAAGCGCTTGCCAGAGTGAAGGCTGATGGGAATATTCCTTTTCCTCAGGCCATTTCCCGTTCCGGCGATCTTTTGAGGGACGGCGGTACGGTGATCCTTCTGTTCACGCATGTACAGCGGGAGACTCACTGGGGGCTCGATGACTACCTCCATGGTCTCAGCCTGTTGAGGGTGAAAAGACTCACTCCCATTCCCGTCTTTATTGATGGAGAGAGCTTTCTGGACACCAAAATATCCCTTCGCCACACCACTCAAAATGCTCGAAATGGGTGGGATGCCCTGGTTCAGCGATTTATCCATGAGGGGGCTCGACCCTATTTCGTGTCCAAGGGGGACGACCTGGAGGCGGTGTTTTCATCATGAACAGGATCAGCTACCCTCCCATCTATATCGGCCTCTATTTTCTCTTGATCACTTCCGCCCTGGCTGCGCTCAACGCCGAGGCTCCCCTCGCTTCCCATGCCTTGCTCTTCTGGACGATCCTCTATGGGGTCGGATTGCATGTCAGTTGGCAACGCAAGGAGGAAGAAATAGGAGACCATGCAAAAAAGCTTTGCGATGTCCTTATCGTAGGAGGATTCTTCCTCATATTCCTGGCCGTGGCTCGCTACCGCGGCCTGGATAAGGCTCTTATCATGTTTCTGGTCTATCTCCAGGCCGTTCGTAATTTTATCCTCATTACCCGAAGAGATCTCCACTTCGCTCTCGTTATATCGTTGATCCTGATTTTCTATGCAGCGAGCGTCAGTAAGCAGACAGCTTTCCTCTTCACCCTTACCCTCTATGTGCTTTCGGGGATCTTCACCCTGATGTCGGACTACATCGATGAAAGACTGACTCTGGCACGTGGAGGAGACAGGGATCTCCTGGAAAGGAAGATGAACCTTTCCGTGAAGGGGATTGGCGTGGCTGTTGCCGTATTGATCCTGGCAACGGGGATCTATCTCTTCTTTCCAAGGGTACCGTCGCCCCATGTACAAATCATGCCCACTGCCGGAGGGACCTACTATACGGACAAGGAGTGGGTGAAAGAGGCCGGAAAAGAAAGCAATTCTTCAACCTCGAAGTCGGACGGATCCGGCAAGCCCGATGAATCCGGCAGTTCGAATGGATCGGACAAATCGAACGAGCCGGCTCAATCGGATAAGGAAGTGAATCCCAATGGAGCAAAAAGCAGCAGGCCCTCATCGGGTGGAGAGCAATCGTCCTCAGGAAGGGGCTCCACGGATTCGAATTCGGATGAGGCCACTTACCCGGGCTTTCAGGAAAGATTCGATATGTCCGCGCCGAGAAGATGCGGACTTTCAAACAGCCTGGTTTTCTATCTTCAGTGCGAGCGTCCCATTTATGCACGAGGAAAAGTCTTCAATACTTTCGATGGCCGCTACTGGGAAAGTAATGGGGCGGGAAAGCGAAAGCTGCTTTCCGAGAATGAGACTTTTGCCGTCGACAAACGAGACTCCATCGGAAACGGTCCGAAGGATGACACGCAAGGCGGCGCGAAAGAGATTTACCAGATCTACACGATTCGAGCATCCCTTCCAGCCATCGTCTTTTCGGCATACAAGCCGGTCGAGCTAAGGTTTCCCGGTGATGTCATCGAAAGGGACGATGACATTTCTTTAGCAATCCCCAAGGAGTTGGTGCCCGGGACCGTCTACTCGGTACTCTCGGGAATGGGAGAAATGGATGGAAGGCCCTGCGGGGGAATAGAGAACTATAGCAGGGACGATAGGCATCTTCAGCTTCCACGGGACTTTTCCCCAAGGATCAGGGAGTTGGCTGCGCGCCTTACGGAAGAGGCTCGGAATGATAGCGCAAATCATGGCGCGGATCGCTCTTCGGATGATTACTTGAAGGCGAGAGCCGTGGAGAGGTATCTCAAGGATAACTATCAGTATACCATGGATACTGTCGCTACGGCATGGACGGAGGATTCTCTGGATTCCTTCCTCTTCGAGACCAGGAAAGGCCACTGCGAATATTTTGCGACATCCATGGCCGTCATTTTGCGAGCTCAGGGCATACCATCCAGACTGGTGACAGGCTATCACGTGGATCGCTACAATCCGGTAACCGGCTACTATGAAGTTCGCAGGCTGGACGCTCATGCCTGGGTGGAAGCCTTCACGGATGGACATGGATGGGTCAGCTTCGAGCCGACTCCTGGTTTCGCACTGTCGTGCAATGGGAGCAAGACGTGCGCCTTTCAAGACATAGCCCGTTATGTTGAAGGCATTGTCGAAGACAAGATTAGCATTCACCCGGAAAGCTGGTCGAGCCTGGTGCTGCGGAGGGCTCTCGAAATATGGAACAGCTTTTGGACGCAAGTGAAGACGTTTTTTGACGCAATTCTTCGCGTGCTGGACGAGTGGACAAAGAAGGGATGGGATGCGCTCAAAGGGGCAGGTCTGGTTTTTCTCATTGTTTTGCTTCTCGGGGCCGTAGCTATCAATGTTTTCTCCAGGCCCATCTCTCTCCTTTTGTTTCCATCTCTCAGCCGGTTACGTCTGCTCACGATGAAGCATGGAGATCCGAAGGTGCTCGTCTTGCACTGTTACCGGGAGATGGAGAAGTTCTTTGCACTGAGCGGCTTTCCGAGGCATTCTTACCACAGCCCGGCGGAATACGGGAACGCTCTCACTGCTCGATTCCAGGATGTCAGCCGGCACATCGAGCTCATTACGACGCTTTTCCACAGAGCCAGATACAGCCTTTTTTCAGTAAGCGCCGAAGACGCCGATATTGTTTACAAGGCCTATGGAGAAATACTGAATCACAGGCAGCCGGTGTTCGAGGTGAAGAAGGGCTGATCGATGTTTTGGCACATGATATACTTTGAATGATTATATATGCGCTCTGGTGTTCACCGCCGAGACGCAGAGGGCGCAGAGAAAACGCAGAGGATTGGGGGCATGGTTGAGAAACCTCTGAGCTGGACCATGCCGAAATAGGGAGACGGATCATGAAGGCCGAAAAGATCGAAAGACTGCATCCGGAGATCGAAATCACCCATCTCGAGCCAGAAAAGAGAGTGGGGCTTGTGGTGGTCATCACGGGATATGGGAAAGGGAAAACTTCTTCGGCAGTGGGGATGGCGGTTCGCGCGTGCGGGCACGATATGAAGGTGTGCATCATCCAGTTCATGAAGGGGGACCTTTATACCGGAGAATGGGACGGGATCAAGAAGCTTGCCTGTAATGTGGAATTGATCCCCACTGGGATGGGGTTTTGCGGCATTCAAGGGAATCCCTACCCTCATGCGGTCCATCGGGAGGCTGCCCAGCAGGCCATCGAAATCGCACGGAAAAAGATCGATACTGGAGAGTTGGATGTCTTGATCCTGGACGAGATCAACAATGCCGTCAAGCTCAATCTTGTAGACCTCGACCAGGTAGTGGATCTCATCCGGAGGAAGCCTCCCCTGATGCACCTGATCCTGACGGGGCGGGACGCTCACTCGGATATCATTGAACTGGCGGACACGGTCAGTGAGGTGAAAGAAATCAAGCACGCGTACCGCAAGGGCATCGAGCCTCAGCCCGGTGTCGATTACTGAGGGAAAGGGAGAGGGGAGTAATGAATCAGGAATCAGGAATTTTTAATTCCTAATTCCTAATTCTCGATTACGGAATCTTGTTCAATGCCTGCTCGAGATCTTCCCGAAGGTCCTCGAAGTCTTCACAACCCACTGACAGTCTTACTAATTCATCCAGAATACCGGCTTGCTCGCGCTCCTGGCGGGGAATGGACGTGTGAGTCATGGAGGCGGGGTGCTCGATGAGGGATTCGACCCCACCCAAGGAAACTGCCAGGGTTATGAGACGGACGTTGTTCATGAGTGTGGCTCCGCCTTCGATTCCTCTTGCCACGCCGAAGCAAAGCATGGAGCCGAAGCCGTCCATCTGTTTTTTTGCAATCTCATATTGAGGATGGTCGGGAAGACCCGGATAGCACACCCAGGTGACTTTGGGATGAGCGTGGAGGAATGCGGCAAGCTGCAGGGCGGTCTGCTGGGCTTTTTCCAGGCGCAGGGGCATCGTGCGGACGCCGCGAAGGATGAGCCATGCCTGATGAGGGTCCATCGTGCCTCCGAGGGCGTTGAGGAGCTTGCGGGTCTTTTTGTAGGTCTCTTCCTTTGCTGTGACGATCATGCCTCCGATGACATCGCTGTGGCCGTTGATGAATTTTGTAAGGCTGTGTATCACGATGTCAGCCCCGAGCTCGAGAGGCCTCTGCAGGTAGGGGCTCGCAAAGGTGTTGTCCACCACGAGGAGGGCGCCATGCTGCCGGGCAATTTCCGCGGCGGCGCGGATGTCGCTGATCTTCATGGTGGGGTTGGTGGGCGTTTCGATGAAAATCATCCGTGTGTTCGGGCGCATCGCCCGCCGAACGTTCTCGATGTTCGAGCTGTCTACGAAGGTGGATTCAACTCCGAAGCGGGGAAGCTCGTTTTCGAGCAGGGTGCGTGTCGATCCATAAAGGCAATCGGTTGAGACCACATGGGCTTTCTGCTCCAGGAATGTCAGAAAGACGGTGGTGATGGCAGCCATTCCGGTCGCAGTGGCGATGCCCGCGAAACCGTTTTCCAGGGTGGCGACGTTTTCCTCCAGAGCATTGACCGTGGGGTTGTTCATACGGGTATAAATATATCCCGGACTCTGCCCCGCAAAGCGTGCAGCCCCTTCTTCCGCGCTGGGAAAGATAAAGGTGGAGCTCTGGAAAATCGGAACGGATATCTCTCCATACACCGAGTGCTCAAGGGCCCCTGCATGGATGGCTTTCGTTGACTTGCGCATTGAATGAAGATCTTCCTTCCTGCTCATGGAATGACTCCTATCGGCATTGGGGGAATTGTCGGGCTCGCTCATAAGCCTCCCCGGTTCACTGCTCAATTCTCACTTCGACGCATATACTCTTCAAGTATAGTCGGCAAGAAACCTGGAAGGCAAGAACCCCCTCTTCCGCTTCGAACTTTCACAGACAATGAAGCTCCGTCAAAAAATCATGTTGACATTTGGACTTTTCCAATAATAAATGAGTGCATTTGCCTGAGATCATCACGAGCGGCAGCGTTACGAAAAGGGAAGGGAGCCCGAGCCGGCAAGCACTGCTGAAGCACTTGTCCGGGTACGGATGCAGCGCACTGCAAAGGCTCTGAAATCAGCCTTTTCCACGGTGTATCCGCCTGGCTTTTTCAGGGGTATAGAGGGATAGAGATTCCAAGGTATGAGGAGAGGGGTTGATGAACTTTCTTCCTGGTTCAAGTGTTCGTGCGCGCCTGTTGCTTCTCGTGACTCTTGCCATCGCTCCCATGTTCGTCTTTACGTTTTATCGGGCTGGAGAGGAGCGCCGGAGAGAGGTACAACATTTCCAGGAAGATGCCCTCAAGTTGGCCCGCTTGATTTCCGCCGATCAGGAACGAATGGTGGAGGAAGCCCGCCAGTTCCTTGTTGCTCTCGTTCACATTCAGGAAGTGCGCCGGCTCGAAACCGCAGCCTGCAACCGGCTTTTTGCCCACCTCCTGAAAGAATTTCCCGGCTATGCCAATCTGAGTCTGGCGAATAAGGACGGTAGCATCCGCGCCAGCGGGGTTGCCTTTGCAGAGCCGGCTTCCATTTCCGACCGGTCGGCATTTGAACGTGCCCTCCAAACTTGCGCTTTCGTGATGGGTGAGTGCACGATAGGCCAAATTTCCAAACAGCCCGTGATCACTTTCGGCTATCCTATCCTCGATGAAGCCGGGCAGGTGCAGGCCGTGGTCATTGCCTCCATGAGCCTGAAGAGGCTCAGTAAAACATTCTCCCGGATGGAGCTCCCCACCGGTACGACCGTCACTCTTCTAGATCATCTCGGAAGAATCCTGGCACGCCATCCGGAAGCTGAAACCTGGATTGGCCGGTCCGCTCAGGATTTTGCTCCGCTGGAGCCCGTTTCGACTCAAAGGGAGGGAATCTGCAGAGGCCGGGACCTGGATGAGACCGTTCGCCTTTTCGGTTTTGTTCCGCTTTCACATTGTGCCCGGCCTGCCTATGTCGCCGTCGGCATCCCGGAGGACATGGCTCTAAAGGAGGCGAATGAGATTCTTGTCCGAAATCTCACCCTGCTTGGCTTGATCACTCTCGTGATGTTCGGAACGGCGCTGGTAAGCACGGATATTCTCATTTTGCGAAAGGTGATCCCACTCATGAAGGCTGCCAGACGCCTGGCCGAAGGAGACCTCAGCGCCCGCACGGGACTACGCTACGGGCGCAGCGAGCTCAGCCATCTGGCAAGGACCTTCGACAAGATGGCGGAAAGCCTCGAGCGCCGCCAGATCGAGGCCGAGCAGCTCGAGGAGGTCCTTCGAGAAAGCGGCAGGCGCTTTCGGGCGATCTTCAACCGCGCCTTCCAGTTCACCGTGATTCTCGATCCCACGGGCGCCGTTCTCGAAGCCAATCAAACCATACTGGACTTCGGTGAGCTCAGGAACGCGGACGTCTTCGGCCAGCCTCTTTGGGAAACGCCTTGGTATCAGGCGGCTCCCGAGGTTCGTGAGTCTTTGAAAAAGGCTATGGCCGTGGCAGCGGAACAAGGCTTCGTTCGCTATGAAATGGACATGCGTGGAGCTGGAGGCAAGCTGGCGACGATCGACTTTTCCATCAAGCCGCTCAAAGACGAAGTGGGGAAGGTAACCCTTCTGATTGTCGAAGGCCGGGACGTGACCAAGCGCAAGAAAGCCGAACAGACGCTTCGAGAATCCGAGCAGAAGCTTCGTCTTCTCTCCACGAAGCTGTTCTCGGCCCAGGAAGATGAAAGAAAGCGCATTTCACAAGAGCTCCATGACTCAATCGGACAATGCCTGAGCGCCGTCAAGTTCGGAATTCAGAACGTGGTTGGCCAGCTCTGGCCCAATAGCCAACCGCCTTGCGGTGCCGTGTCGTTTGAAGCTCTCCTTTCCACAATTCAATACGCCATAGACGAAGTTCGAAGGATCATGACGGACCTGAGGCCGTCCATGCTGGACGATCTCGGAATACTGGCCACACTCGGCTGGTTTTGCCGGGAATATCAAAAGATCTATTCCTCCATTTCCGTTGCGAAGGAGCTGGACATCCAGGAGAGTGAAGTACCCGAAGCATTGAAGATCGTCATCTTCAGAATCGTCCAGGAAGCTATGCACAACATCGCCAAGTACAGCAAGGCGTCCCTCGTCGAGCTCTCCCTGAAAAAACAAAATACCAGCATCATTCTGTCGATCGAAGATGACGGCCTCGGCTTTGACGTCAAGAGCGTCCTTTCCGGAGAGGCAGGAAGGAAGGGCTTCGGTCTTTCCAACATGCGGGAGCGAACCGAGCTCTCGGGTGGCTGCTTCACCATCGTCTCCGTCCCGGGAGAAGGAACATCCCTCCGGGCATCCTGGCCGTGTGACCTCCAGTAGGCGTGTGAAGGCTACCGACATAAGACGGGACGTGCCTCACGCGGGGGGGGGTGTGTTCACCGCAGAGACGCAGAGATGCAGAGAAGCTTTGATATTTACAAGAGCTTTTCTCTGCGTCTCTGCGGTGAAGAAAGCTACCCCGGTGTCCCTTCAGAGTATGCAGATAACTTTTTCAAACCCGACTCAAAGAGTTGTTCTTAGAAACCGGCTTTTGGTGTATAGGTTGTTTCCGAAACATTTTGCGCTTTTTTTGTTCCGTTCCTTGAGAGAATGGGCAGACCACATAACCCCGGAGGCTTTCATGTTCTTCACTTCGACTCGCAATGTCTCTATCGCCGCCTGGGCGCTCGGCATGACTCTCTTTCTCGGTGGATGCACGCTCAAGCAGGCCAGGGTGGCTTCGGTAGCTCTCACTGTTCAGGACGTGGCGCAAGCAGCCGCCAAACAGTCGGATCCGACAATCGTTCGGGAGGGTATGCCGGCCTATCTTATGCTCATCGACGGGCTCATCGAGGCGTATCCCGAAAACAAGGACCTGCTCATGGCGGGGTGCCAGGCCTATGGCACTTATGCTTCATCTTTCGTGGCCGAAGAAGAACGCGACAAGGGGGAAGCCCTCTATCGCAAGGCCCGCCAGTACGGATTTCGAGCGCTCACGGCCTTGGGGAAAGGGGATTTCCAAAAGCTGGCCTCCGGTAACCTCGAAGATTTTACGGCTTTCCTGGGCCGATTCAAAAAAGAAGACGTTCCAATTCTCTTTTGGACGACCAACGCGTGGGCAAGCTGGATCAGCAACAACCTAAGCAGCGTGGAGGCTCTGGCGGACCTGGCCCCGCTGGAAGCGTCCATGAAAAGAATCCTGGAGCTGGATGACACCTTCTATCATGGCAGTCCTCACCTCCTCATGGGCGTTTACCTGGCGGCCAAGCCCCCGATCATGGGCGGTGACCTTTCCAAAGCGCGACAGCACTTCGATCGGGCTTTCGCTCTCGGGGCGGGAAAGTTCTTGATGTCCAAGGTTCTTTATGCTCAATACTATGCGCGCGGATTGAAGGATAGTGACCTTTTCACCCGAGCTCTTCAGGACGTGCTGGCCGCTCCGGTAGATGAGGCTCCCGAGCTGACCCTCTCCAATGTTTTGGCGAAGGAAAAGGCAAAACGACTTCTGGGAAAGGCCGGGGAGTATTTCGCTGCACAGCCGTGAGCCACACAACGGCTCCCGATGGTTGACTTTTGGCTCGTAGCCTTTAGGTTCAGCAGTCAAGGACTTCCTTCCGGGCAACTTTTCTCAGGATCTCAGGAAGTCTGAGACCTGGAGCCAGGCAGTCCGCGAGTTTGAAAATTTGTGATCAAATCATAAACGGAGGCATCTCTTGAAAGGTAACCATCATCAGGTTCGGGCCAGGCGGAAGCGTACGGTCGAGGCTCGTGGGCGTTTGTTCTCGAGATTCACGGTTTCGAGCTTCCCTCTATTGGCCGGCTTTCTCTTTTTCCTTGCGGGCCTGGCCATGCTGGTGGCGGCTCCCGGCGCACAGGCGGCTCCCGAGCCTGAAATCAAGCTGGCCACCATGGCGCCTGAAAACAGCTCCGTAATGCAGCTCGCCAACGAGATGAATGCCGAGCTGATGAAGGAAACCGGCGGCCGGGTGGGGTTCAAGATGTTTCCGGGGTTTTCGCTCGGTGATGAAGAGGACGTCCTCCGGAAGCTGAAGATCGGACTGGTGCATGCCGCCATTTTCACCACAACGGCGCTTACCGATATCAGTCCCGATTTGCGCGTTCTTCATGTCCCCTTCCTCTTCGACAACACACAGGAAGTGGATTATGTCCTGAACAAAATGGACGCGGATCTCAAGCGGGGCTTTGCCCAACACGGGTATGAAATCCTGGGATGGCCGGAGCTCGGGTTCATCTACTTCATGTCCACAACCCCCATAGCCTCCCTGGAAGACCTGAAGGGGAAGAGGGTCTGGGCCAAAGCGAATGCTCCCATGGCCAGGGCCATCATAGACCGGGCGGGGGTCTCCACGGTTGCCATCAATACGCCCGACGTTCTTATGGCCTTCCAGACCAATCTCCTGGATGTAGCTTATAATTCCCCCTATTATGCCCTGGTCACCCAGTGGCACACTCAGATCAAGTACGTCACGGATCTTCCCCTTACCTACATCGGCGGCGCTCTGACGATGGATAAAAAAGTGTTCGACCGGCTTTCCGCGTCCGATCAGGAGACTATTAGAAAGGTCTGCGGCGACTATACGCGGCGTATCACCGAGCGGACCCGGAAGGATAGCACCGAAGCACTCGATCTCTTTTTCAAGCGTGGTGTAAAGAGGGTGACCCCGAATGCCGCTCAGGTGGAAGCCTTCAAGAACCTGAGCGATAAGGCGATGAACGATCTGGGCCCCAAGGGCCTGCCTCAGGACACCCTGTCCAAAGTCAAGGCCTGGCTGGCTGAATACAGGGCGACACCCCACGGAAAGCCATGATCACATCCATTCTCGACGGCATAAGACAAGCGGGCCGGCTGCTCAGCCTTCTGGAGAAATGGACCCTGGTGGGGCTCATGGTTTTTTTGGCGAGCTTTGCCTTCCTGCAGATCATACTACGGAATTTTTTCTCGACGGGCTTCGTGTGGGGAGACACGCTAAACAGGCATCTCGTCGTATGGATCGGCTTCCTGGGAGCTGTGCGGGCTACGGCGGAGCGAAAGCACATCCGCATCGATCTCCTTCCCGTGCTCCTGCCGCCGGCGGGGCGAGCCGTCGTCAGAATCCTCTGCAGTCTCGTTCCGCTGATTGTGTGTGCCATTCTGAGCTATGCCTCGTGGACTTTTGTCCAAAACGAGCGGGAGGGGGCGGTCTGTGCCTTCGGAAGCGTGCCCTACTGGTGGCTTCAACTGATTTTTCCTTTCGGCTTCGCACTCATGAGCCTCAGATTCGGATGGCAGGCGATCAAAGATCTGACCGGCGCTTCGGGCGATAAAAACGGCGATGGCGACGGAGATAGCGACAGCGCTGACGATAGCGGTAGACAACCATGAAGATACTCCTGGCTCTGGGCCTGATATTGTTGGTATTCTCCGGAGTGCCCCTCTTCGTTATCATCTCCGCGGCGGCCCTTCTCTTCTTTCATTCTCTCGGCGTGGACCTCTCGGCCGTGATCATCGAAATGTACCGGCTGGCCTCGAATCCAATGTTGATCGCGCTGCTGCTCTTCGCCTTCGCCGGCTACGTACTTGCTGAAAGCAACGCGAGCCGGCGGCTGGTGCGGCTTTCCGCCGCACTGCTGGGGCGCGCCCCCGGAGGCCTTGCCATCGCCGCCCTCCTGAGCGGAGCCTTCTTTACTGCTCTCACCGGAGCCTCGGGCGTGACCATCGTGGCGCTGGGAGGACTTCTGCTTCCGGCACTCCTCGAAGACAACTACCCGGAGAAGTTCTCCCTGGGGCTCCTTACGACCTGCGGCAGCCTTGGGCTCCTCTTCCCGCCCAGCCTCCCCCTGATCATCTACGGCATGGTGGCGAACGTCGATATCTCCCACCTCTTCAAAGCGGGCGTTGTGCCGGGAGCCATCATGGTGCTGCTTTTGTGCCTTTACAGCATGTACCAGGGAAAGCGCTCCGGTATCGTCGGCCGGCATGAGCGCTTCAGCTCGAGGGAGCTCTTCTGCGCTGTTCGCGAAGCCATCTGGGAAATACTACTGCCGGTTGTGGTACTTGGCGGAATATTCAGCGGGTTCCTGGTGGTGAGCGAAGCCGCCGCCGTGACGACTTTTTATGTGATACTGGTGGAAGGAGTCATCCACCGCGAGGTGAGCCTGCGGATCATGCCTTCCATCATCGTGAAGACGGCGGTGATGGTGGGCGGCATCATGGTGATTCTTGGAGCATCCCTTGCCTTCAACAGCTTCCTCATCGACCAGCAGGTGCCCAATCACATTCTGGACTTCATGAAGGTCCACGTGCAGAGCAAGTTCGCTTTCCTGATCATTCTGAACTGCTTTCTGCTGCTGGTGAGCTGCCTGCTGGACATGTTCTCGGCTCTGGTCATAGTGGTACCCCTCATTATTCCCATCGCGACCAGCTACGGCGTCAACCCGCTCCACCTCGGCATCATTTTTCTCACCAATCTTCAGATCGGTCTATCGTCGCCTCCCATGGGCATGGATCTTTTCATCGCCAGCCTGAGGTTCGACAAGTCCATACTACAGTTGTACGTGGCTTCGCTCCCCTTCCTGGCTATTTTGCTGATGACCCTTGCAATGATCACCTTCTTTCCTTCGCTGAGCCTTATGCTGCTGAAATAGTGGGATGAGCGGTTAACCACGAAACACACGAAAAAGGACGAAAAGGGACTAAAAGGACAAAAAAAAGAGTAGGTGAGCTCTTACGGACGACGACGAGTCCGCCTTTCAACAGCGAGTATCTTTCGTGTATTTCGTGTATTTCGTGGTTAAGAAAAAATCACCGTCCGCTTCATTTGTACACTTCAATGAAACCGATATTGGAGGTCGCTTTCCCGCCTGTGTTATCCGAGTCGTTCATGATAGCGAGACTGGCGATGGCGGGCGGATTTTTTCCGAAGCTTTTCCGATAATCTTCCAGAATGTTCACATCCTCGACCACCCACTGCCCGAGCTTCGCGGTCCCAGCTTCCAGTAGCACCATTTTGAGCTTGTCCGTATACGGGCTGGGGAAAATGGCTTCCTTTTCAGGCTTGCTGGCCCAGGCGTAGTTGAGGCTGCTATGGGGAGGGTATTCGCCATAGATCAACCGCAAGGACTCGTAGAGTATCTTGTCGAGCACTCCCGCCTTCTGTGGATCGTATTTGAAAAGGATGTAGACGCGCAGCGGGTAATCATCGCCCGTCTTGACTCTCTGGCTTGCCAGCTTGTAGACACTGTCGACTTTCCACTTCCAGGTCAACCTGGGATACTCGTAGACGCTGAAAGTATTCTTGTAAACAATGGCGGACGCAGAAGCCTCGCTTTCGGCCTTCAAATAAGGATCTGCACCGTTCGTGACAATGGTGTAGGTAGTGTGCCGGGGAATCTTGGGAAAGAAGAGCGGGCTCCAATTCTTGAGATCATGGAAATTTTCCTTGAGGAGAGCTTCCCTTTCTCCGGCAAAAGCGGGCGCGGCCGCGGCCATGCCCATCATGAGAAAAAACAGACCAAGAATGTATCTTTGCAGGCAATAGCGCAAGTATCACCTTTCCTTTGTGAGTTACGAAAAGCACGAAGTGTACGAAGGAAATAAACAAAACAACGAGCGAAAGGATGGAGTCGATTTCTCCTCGTGCATTCTATTCTCTTCGAGTTGGAGCGATGCGGAGTTATGAGCTATGCTTTTCTTTGACTCCAGTAGTCGGGTATCCTGTTGAGCTGCATGAGACCTTCCTGACATTCGTTGTAGTAATCAACCGCATCACTTAGCTCGACTTCTGCTGCCGGGTGAAAACAGTACCTCATCTCTTCAATCTCTTAAGAAGCCTCTCGAATACTTCGTCTCCCGGCACGGTTTTGACTTCTTCTTTTTCTATTTGGGCTACTCTATTTTCGGCTTCGATAGCCCATAACTCCTCAATGTCCTTGTGAGAAGGATTGAGGCTTTGAAGGAGTTTCTCAACAAGCTGAAGTCGGATTTCCACGGGAAGGGAGACCGCCTCAGATATAAGCTCGTCCTTAGAAATCATGGCATTACCTCCAACACAGGGCACCGAGAGCCCTTTTGCGGGCGGACATCTTTCTTTTGCCCGGCACCTTATACTTACATGGAGCAGGGGGAAGAGATGCCCACAAGCAGGCATTCTTTCCGGGTTGAGACTTCAACGACAATATCCAGTAGAATCAGGATACTTCGTGTTCTTCATGTCACAAAAAGCATCCAGATGGGAAACCCTTGCCTATCTTTCCCACCCCATGTATACCATCTAACGAAATATTTTTGGACTGAAACTGCTGAGCATTTTTCCCTTTTAAACGGAAAAGCTGGATGGTTTCTCGAGGAGCCCGATGAAAGCCAGGAGTCGAAGCGAAGGCGAAGCCGCACCTCCCGCCTATGGAACGGCGATTTTTATCTGCTGCATGGTTGCCTTTGTCTGCTATTTCGGCTCGTACATGCGGCTGCCCGTAGTGCCTCTCTACGCTCGATCTCTCGGTGCCGATACCACACAGGTGGGGATCATCAATTCCGCTTTTATGCTCATGGCCGGCTTGCTCTCCCTGCCCCTGGGCATGATGTCGGACCGGTTGGGGCGCAAGCTTCTGGCTTCCGTCGGACTGCTCGTTCTGTCGGCCACTTCGTTCATGCTTTATTTTAGCAAAAGCCCTCTGCAACTGGTCTGGATCTATTTGCTTTTCGGAATAGGGCTGGCTGCCTTCGGGCCTACCATGATGTCGATCGTTGCCGATTTTTCTCCTACCACTCATCTGGGAAGATCCTACGGCTGGTATACGACGGCTCTCTACACGGCCATGAGCATCGGTCCGGCCGTGGGAGGGCTCGTGGCCGAAAAGCTGGGCTTCCTGCCCTTGTTCCTTATAGCGGGAATGGTCGTTTTCTTCACCTTCTGGCTGGTTATCTTCCTGCTGCCCAGCCCGGAGCTTTCTCGATCCGGTATGGCAAAGGACAGGAAGGTGTGGGCAACAGCGAAAGATCTTCTAAAGAATCGTCCTCTTCTGGGATGCTGGCTCTCCACGCTTGGAGGCTGTTTCGGACTGGGAATGTTCATTACCTTCTTCCCCCTTCACGCTCAAAACCTCCATATCCCGGTCGGGCAGATCGGGATCGTCTTTTCAGCTCAGGGGCTCAGCAATGCCATTCTGAGGATTCCCTTCGGCCACCTGAGCGACAGGGTGGCCCCTCGCCGCAGCCTGCTGGTCGTTATCGGGTCCCTCGGGTTCGTGGCTTCGCTGGCAGGTTTTGCACTGTCGAAAAACACCCTTCACTTCATGTTGTCCGCAATGGGGCTGGGGGTGAGCATGGGCCTGGCCTTCACGTCGGTGGGAGCGCTCATCGCGGAAGCCGTACCGCCTGAATCGCGGGGGCTGGCCATGGGGGGCTATAACACCTGCATTTATTTGGGAATGATGCTCAGCTCGGCCATTATGGGCTCCATTATCCCGACCATCGGCTTCTCCAACGGGTTCCTCATCGCGGCACTGGTCAATTTCATTTTGATCTTCTTTTTCCATATTCTCCTGAGAAGCTTCTCCTCTTCTACGCCTTCCAGCCTTTCCATACCCTGAATGGACAATGTGGGCTCTTTGTTCTCACCGCAGAGGCGCGGAGGACGCAGAGAAGACGCGGAGAGTCACCGGTTCCACCGCCACGATTCCTTCCGTCTGGTCCGCCCCGAACAATACCTCGTTCTCTTCGAAGGCAAGGGGTTTCATCGCTCAGTCCTTCCTTTGGCTCGTTCGTCGCCGAATGAGCAATTTTTCCGCCTCTACAACCCCAAAGACCACCGTGCTGAGGGCGAGGCAAAGGATCAGGTCTATTGGCGAGAGGGGAACGGTTCTGAAAAATCCCTGTAAAAAAGGCACATACATCACCAGCAGTTGCAGCACGGTGGTCAGACCGACGGCGGCGAGGAGAGGCTTGTTGGAGAAGACGCCGATGGTGAAAAGGGAGTAGCGCATGGAACGAACAGCCAGGGCATGGCTCATCTGAGAGAGGGTGAGAATGGTAAAGACCATGGTCTGCCATTGTGTATCCCCCCGACTCCAGTAGCAGTAACCGGTGAGGAGCGGGATCAGGCCCATCACCAGTCCCACCCAGAGGATATGTGCCGCCATGCCTTGAGCGAAGATACTTTCTCCGGGGCGGTAGGGAGGCCGGCGCATGATGTCCCGCTCCGCCGGCTCGACTCCCAGGGCCAGAGCGGGCAGACCGTCGGTCACCAGGTTGATCCAGAGAATCTGCAGCGGCAACAGCGGCAGCGGCATACCCAAAAAGGGCGCCAGCAGCATGAGCCAGATTTCCCCCGAATTGGTCGTGAGGAGATACTTGATGAACTTGCGGATATTGTCGTAGATAACCCTGCCTTCCTCCACGGCGGCGACGATGGTCGCGAAGTTGTCGTCCAGCAGGACCATGTCCGCAACTTCCTTGGTGACGTCCGTGCCGGTGATTCCCATGGCCACGCCGATGTCGGCTTTCTTGAGCGCCGGGGCATCGTTTACGCCGTCGCCGGTCATGGCAACGATATGCCCTTTCTTTTGAAGGGCCTGGACGATGTGGAGCTTGTGCCCGGCGGTAACCCGTGCATAGACGGACACGTCATCCACCTTCTCTTCCAGCTCTTCGACGGACATCCGTTCCAGCTCTTCTCCCGTCAGGATGTTATCATTGTTGGTGATCCCCAGATCATGAGCGATATACAGAGCCGTGAGCGGATGGTCGCCCGTAATCATCACGGGACGAATCCCCGCGCTGGTGCAGGTCGCGACAGCCTCCCTCACCTCCGCTCGAGGCGGGTCGATCATGCCCGTAAGTCCGATGAAGGTGAGGTCTTGCTCAAGGTTCTCATTGCCGGCGGCGGCGGCAGCAGGTGATTCCCCGTTCGCTTCGACGGAAGGCGACCAGGCCCGGCAGGCCACGCCGAGTACCCGGATGCCCTTCGCCGCCAGTCTGTCGTTGGAGGCGAGAATGCGGTCGGCCCACTCGTCCGTGAAGATCTCGAGGTGGTCCCGGTTCAGCACTCTTGTGCAAAGGTTCAGAAGATGATCCACCGCTCCCTTGGTGAAAGCTATGTGGGTGGCGGTCTCGAAATCAGGAGAGGCAGCTTCGAAATCCGCTTTTTCCGGCCTCAACAAGTCCATATCGAGCTTTTTCAAGATCGCTGTCCCGGCATCTACGAGCGGCGCGGCCGACAGCCGATGCACCGTGGTCATGAGCTTTCGGTCCGAGTCGAACGGTATTTCAGCAACGCGCGGCAGCAGGCGATCCAGGTCGGATTTGAGGAGACCAGCGCGAGCGGCCACCATGAGAAGGGCGGTCTCGGTGGGATCTCCAACGACATCGAAATCTTTCGACGAACCGGCTCCCGTGCCGCGGCGTAGAACGGCGTCGTTGCAGAGGGCGGCAGCGGCAAGAAGCAAGGCGACAGAGGGAGGTCTTTCGTCGAGGAAAGAGAGCGGAACATGGGCTGCTATGTCTTCCGGAGCCCTTTCCGTGGCTTTCGTATCTACCGGAGCTGCGTGGGCTCGAGAGGAGCTGAGGGCTCTAAGATCGATTTCTTCACCCGCTGCATCGAGAACGGTCACGGTCATGCAATTTTCGGTGAGGGTTCCCGTTTTATCCGAACAAATCATGGTGACCGAGCCCAGGGCTTCCACTGCGGGGAGCTTGCGGATGAGCGCCCGGCGTTTGAGCATTCGCTGCGAGCCCAAAGCGAGAGCGATGGTAACAACGGCGGGCAGACCTTCGGGGATTGCGGCCACGGCCATGCTTATGGCGATGAGGAACGTCTGCTTCACGTCACCTCCGCCCACGAGCCCCAGGGAAAAGATGACGGCTACGAGGAAAGCGGCGGCAAGGGCCAGAGTACGGCCCATCCGGCTCAGACGGCGCTGCAGGGGTGTTGCTTCCTCCTGCACGGTTTGGATCATGGTGGCTATGCGGCCAAGCTCCGTCGCCATCCCCGTTTCGGTGATAACCGCCCTGCCTCGCCCGTAGGTCACGACGGTCCCCATGTAGACCATGTTGCGGCGATCCGCCAGAGGGATTTCCGATCCGTGGAGGATCGGAGGCCTCTTACCCACGGGCTGCGATTCCCCGGTCAGGGCCGATTCCTGGAGACGCAAATTGGCGCTCTCCAACAGGCGGCCGTCGGCAGGGACCAGGTTTCCGGTTTCAAGCAAAACAATATCGCCGGAAACCAGGTTCCGGGACGATATTTCCCTCACTCTGCCCTCGCGCATGACCCTCACGACGGGCACGGCCATCGCCTTCAGCGCGGCCATCGCCTTTTCGGCCTTGTATTCCTGGTGGAATCCCAGAAAGGCGTTGAGCACAACAATTATCAGAATGGCTATGGTGTCCTTTACGTCTCCCAGCAGGGCAGAGACTACGGCGGCAACGATGAGGATGACCACCATCGAAGACGTGAGCTGCTCCCACAGAATACGCCACGGGCTTTTCAGTCCGCGCTCCACCAATTCATTCAGCCCGGAAATCTCCAGGCGGCGGGATGCTTCCTCGCCGTCCAGCCCCTTTGCCGCGTTCGTGCCCAATTGCCGCAGAACTTCGGCACCTTCCATAGTGTGCCAATTAGTCACTTCGATATTCCTTCATCAAAGAATCATCAGCATGAATAGCAGCGACGATCACCCCCCAGCCGCATAACACAGAATGTATATTATCGCAAATAAGGTAGGCACGATTATGCCTGTGCATATCCTGATGATGCTACGATGGTGTCCTACCTGTTGCCTGTATTGAGACATGGCCGTATCTTCTCCTTAACATAGACACAGGCTAATGGCTCACGGCCGGAAGCCAACCGGGCGTCGTGATCTGCCCGGTCACCACTTTCGACGGTGTCAACGGAGGGCATCATGTGGTTGGGACAGGTAAAGTTTTTTTGCACTCAATGCGGCAAGGAAGTTACGGACAACATCAGCAAGCTTATAGAACAGCGATGCAAGACGTTGTCCATCGACCCTTTCGAGCTGGGGGACAAGGCAAGAGAGGCCGTGAACGCGCAGATGCTTCGGGAACTGGGCGAAGAACCGGCCAATCCCGAGGAATTGGCATTCATCATGGCTACTGCCCTGTTGCTGTTGGAATTTGCCTATTCGCCGACTCTTTTGTGTGACCAGTGCCGCTCCCCTGGCTCGGGTGAGGGAATAGGCGATAGAGTCAAGCTGCGGCTTATAAAGGGCGGCAAGGCGAAGGACTAATGGCGGAGAACAATGATCATGACGATGAAGGCTACTCACATAAGGCGGGACGGATAGTGGAAGCGGCGTCCTGCCGCTTTTTTGCGTGAGCAGCCGGCTGGCGAAAGAAGCGGCGGGATGCCGCTTCCACTATCTGTCCCGCCCTATGTGGGTAGCCGAATAGTTACCGGTACCGGTCTCGCCACAAATATAAAGGGTAGTCGCTTAACTGTCTGTAACCTGTCGGGCGACATTACCCACGGATCACGATCACGGTTCTGCCACTCCGCGTGGTCGCCGTTTCAGTCCTTGTGCGCATGCTAATGGGCGGCTGCCCCTTGCGTCGATCGAAGATCACCAGCCAGGTCGTGTCAAGGTCCAGCCCGCCGAGATATCCGTCCAGTTGGGCGAGCCCTTCGGGGAGGGGATCACTCTCGCCGTTGCGCCACACGGCATCCTTCATCCGGTAGTGAACACTTTCGTCATTCCCGCATGCTTCCGGCGGGAATCCAGAGAGCATGACGCTGGGCTGGATTCCCGCCGGAAGCATGCGGGAATGACGGGGTAGCGCAGGATAATTCAGAAAGAAAAGTGTAAACTACTTTTGGGCTGTTATGAAGGATGCCCGCCACGGCATCCTTCATTTCGTGCTTTACACTTTCGTCAAGAAATGCTTACTGAGCTCTTTTGAAAAGGAAAGGATGAAAGCTGTGAGTAAGCTCTGTATCATCCCGGTTATGCTCGCTATTAGCTTTAGCTTGTTTGGCACGATAACCGAAGCGGAGGTAATCAGCGCTCTTAGCTTCGGCAAGACCGATGTCTCGGATGTCAACCAGGAGAACAGGGTTGTATTCTCCAGAGGCTCGGTAAAAGCGAGCCTCCAGTCGGTACGCAAGACACCTGCCGATGTACCTCAGATTCAAAGGACTGTCTTGCCGTCGTTTAGAGAAAAGATCGATCTGGTCAATCTCTCGCCCCAAAACGTGATTCCGGTAACGGTCGACAAGCTCGGCAGAGTTTGGGGAATTGCAATGTATCCTCCCGCCGACCCGGCTGCATCCGCCGAAGTATACGTAATCGATCCATCGAAGGAGAATAATTGGGGACGCGTACTTGAACAGATCTCAGGTAGAACGATAAACGCCGTCTATTGCTCCAAAAAATCAGGCAGCATTTTTCTGGCTGTAGACCACGGGATCTATCGTGTCATTCTCACCGCCCAAGGGTATTCCAACCTGCCTGAACCGGTGCTGACCTTGAACAATGTGGCCAGAGTGTGGTCTTTTGCCGAGGCCGCGGACGGGAGACTCTGGATTAGTGAATATGGCAAACACTCGATCGACGGAAAAGATGATTTAGCCGCTATACGGATATACAAATCGGATCTTCAAGGAAAGCCCGGCAGCTTTATGGAGATCTTCAACTTTCGAAAGGATCTCCCTCAATACTATCATGCTCGCCTGCACTTGCATAAGATTGTCTGGGATGAAGTCAACGATACCCTCTATATCGCCAATGGTGACAGGGACCCGAATTACATCTTCAAGTCCGTGGGAGGAAAAGGAGGGAATTGGACCAGAATCATCGGTCCGGTGGGCTTCAAGGATCGTTTGCAGCCAACGAGCGCAATCCCGACAAACACCGGCAACATCGTTTGGGGAGATGATGCACTGGATCCCGGATTCTGGATTCATGATGTTGTGAGCGACTATTTCACGAAGGTAGGCTTCGATACTGAAATCAAGATAGGTAAGACCAATATTTTCAGTATGACCGCCATCAGGAACGTGATTTACGCCCCCATGGTGAGCAACGGATTGCAGAACGCGGCTTTTGTCATCGCCCCGGCGGATGATCCGCGGGTATTCCGGTTCATGGATTACTATCCCGTGAAGGAAAAGCATCGCAAGTACGTGGGATGGAGATATGTAACCGCCGTAGCAAACGATGGCTACATATGGGCCGGCTTTGTCGATGATGACAAGGGGATCTACCGGACGGCCAAGTACAGGCCGATGAAATTTACCGTCAGGAGAGGCGTTTCAATAGATCAGGGCATTCGGAACATTATCGCTGATCCTTCTTTCAACAAGGGCGTTGGCTGGCTCAGTTATTTGAAGTACTTCACACTTCCACGGGGTGGAATGCTCGACGACGCTGTCGGCCTTGTAAGAGAGCTTTCCCAGAGGTATTCCTATCGAAGCTCCGGCAAGCCGAGTGTCTTGAATTTTTGGGCAAAGAGGGGAACGAGTAAGGCCGGTATTCAAATGATCTTCAGAGACATTCAGTCACCGACTCCCTACTTCATGTATGAAATCGGGGAACAAAGGCTGGGAAACACCTGGAGCAATTTCACCGTGGAAATACCCGGGAATTGGGCTGGGAATAAACAGCTATCCTTTCGTTTGGCACCAGCGGAGTCAGGATATTATCTTTCAGGATATCACTATATCGATAACGTTCAGCTCAACGAGAGCTCCCGGTTAAGGGTCACCGTGGCCCAGGATTATCGCGAGCCGGATCGGCTGGAGACCCACCTGGCCAGGGCTTTGGTGGCGCCTTTTACAGTTTGGGGCGTGGTGGATTTGAAATACCCCATTAGGGTGCCCAGCGAGAAGTACGTGATATGGGAGGCTTGTGGTGAGGCCGATACCTGCCTGTCTGCCGTTGTTCATCGAGGCCAGATGAAGTTGGCTTCCTCGATTGAAGGCGAATTGATGAAAACTTCTGCCGGCTTGCCTTATCAGATGTTGAATAACACTCACGGAGACGTATTGTACTGGGCTATCTCGCTGGATGAACACGCCTCGGCCCGACTTCTCCTGGCCACTTCCAGAAGCGATCTGGAAGTTGTCGATGGCACAGTCAACCTGCCTCGCTTGATGACTATTGTCGATGGCGGCGGCATCAACGGCACAGGCAAGGAAATAGGCGGAGTGATAGTCAAGAGGGAGATATGCGATAGAGTCCTGAGCCCTGACGAGATCGTTAAGAAGTGGTCGCAGTTATGAAGGTGTCAATCAGGAGGAGCATGGAAAGAAGGGAAGGGGGCCTGAGCTTCGAATCTCCAGAGGATCACGTACATGGAAATGGGAGGGATGTTATTGCTGGATTCACAATGCATGGGAGCAAGGCACAACACCCCCGGCCCCCATCCACAGGCGATGCAGAGGGGAGTCAACCGAGTCGGTTTCTTGCGCTCCTGTTCGAGGAGTGAGGCTTACCAGGAAGCGCGCGGGCTCACTATCCTGTTGCTCCATCTATTCAGTAGAGCCGAGCAATTGAGAGGGCCAATGTTTTCTCTCGAAAGAAACTCTTCCAATTCATCCCGGTTCCCGCCTTTCCACCATCCCTTCAGGATCTCTCCTCCCTCGCGCTTGAACATCCAGTCCTCTCCCAGGCTCCGGGTCAGCACGCTCTCCATGCTCGCTTCCGCCATCCATGCCATGACGTAATCGAGGGAATAGAGCTCGGGGGCAAGGTCGAAAAGCTGTGTTTCCGGCTTGTAGGAAAAACCTGTATGCTTCTTCAAAATCGAGGCATAGCCTTCTCCGTCTCCCATCGCTTTTTCTTTGTACATCCGGTATTCGGCCAGGAATTTCGCGGCATACCTTCTGAAAAACGCCATGTCCTTGAGAGCCTTGTAATGGCAGATCGTCTCTATTTCCCCGGGCTTGAGCCCGAGTTGCCTCTCGAGAAAATAAGGGGAAAAGCACATGTTCTGAATGAGGAATGCAAAGGCTTCGGAAAGGGTGCTCGAAGTGTTGAAATCCTTTTCCGGAGGAGAAAGGGCGGGGGAAGTGAAGATCGTGCTCAGTGCATGGCCCATCTCATGGAAAAGAGTTTCCAGGTCGATCCATCCTCCTTGCGGGTTGAGTACAACATGGACTTCCTGCGGGATTCGCAGGGCGAAAGTAATCCCTTGCGAGCCCTTTTTCCGAGAAAAGGCGGTGTGCAGATGAAGCCCCGGAGAATTGGCGACATCTATCTGCCAGTGATCAAAAAAGCGAAGGTGATCACTTAAAGGTATCCGGTCTGGGAAAAGGCCATCGAGCCCCCCCAGCCCCACCAGATAGATGCCATCGAAGCGGTTTGCCTCGGAAAGGCGAATCCCCAGGCTTTCATGAGCCCAGTCCTCCATGGCTCCGAAGTAAAGATCGTCCGTTGCTCGCAGGACGTCGAGTACGCCTGAGAAATGGGCTGAATAGTCCACTCCTTTCTTGTCCCGACAGTAAGCGACATAGTCCTCGTATCCGAGCTCACTTTCGATCAGGTCGAGGACATACTCCCAGAGGCTCAGGGCGAACGGCTTGAGGAACCTGGATAAACTGCTCGTCTCTTTCTCCATTATGCGGCGCGTCCTTAGATCACTTCGCTTCTGGCACCAGTCGTGAATATGCTTCAGGTGGATCTTTTCGCCCCGAACTTCCGCGACCGCTCCTCGCATCCACATGGAGAGCTCATTTTCATAGGGAAGGGCACCGTACTGAAGGCAATGCCCAAGAAGGGTATGGAAGATTCTCTTTTCGAACCGCGACTCGACTCCTTTTGAGCGCATATTCTTTACTGTGGCGGGTTCAAGCAGTTCATGGAAGCCGTCGTAGAGGGCCTTGTCCTGCCCCGTCGGCTCGTTTCCTCTGGCCATATTCAGCGCCCTGAGACCCCAACTATAGTTCAAGGTCATGAGAGCCTCTTCGATGTTGCCCAAGGCTGAAGTTTCGGTGATCATTGCGCTTCTCCCTTCAGGGTATCATTGGATTGTTGAAGCCCCATTCTCTCGCCGCGACCGAAAATTCCGGCGGAAAGAAGATCGGTCCTCCAACAGTTCTTCTGGGCAATTATATCATCTTCCGTCCGGAAAGTTTTAAGTCGGTTCCATCGCGCCCCCCGAAGAAAATCCAACGAAGTAAAAAACGGAAAGTAAAAGGAAGGAAGTAAACGAAGAAACGAGAACGAAGAAATCCCGAAAGGTCTATGCCGGGGTCAGAGATGAGTACTCAATGCCATTTTGAACTGGTGGGTCAATTCCATTCAAATCATATGGGGCAGCTCTAATGGGCGTCGAGGGCTAGGCCGCTTCACGCACATCGACAACCAGTTTCTTTCCCAAAACCGCAAGGGCGGACTCGATTTGCTCGATTCGGCTGGCGTGGGTCAGGCTAAGCAGACGGTCTATGACGGTGGGAGATACGTTGAGCTTGCGAGCAAGGTCCGCTTTGCGAAGACCGGCGTCGAGCATGGCATTCCAGAGCAGTACCTTGGCTGCGACACGCACGGGGAGAATAATGCAAGCTCTATCCGCCAGAGGGGAAGGCATGGGGATGGGGATGGGGATGGGGCGCCGCTCGTCCATATGGGAAGAGAACATGGTAATCAGGGCGTCAACGGCATGGGCTTTAACATCAGCCTCATCTTCACCAAAGGTCACGGCCTCTGGAACGTCGGGAAATGTGACCAGCAGTGTGCCGTTGGTATCGGGCTCCAACTGGATGGGGTAAACCAACATAAGATCTTCTCCTACTTCAGCCCAAGTTTCTTCTTGATTTCTTCGACCAATCCCTTACCCAGTTCTTTATTGCCGCCGTGCATGGGCAAATCCGTCTTCTTGTCGCCCAGCCGCACAATGATGTGCCCCGTGCCCCGTTTTGTCTCAAACGTGCAGCCTTGTTTTCTGAGCCAAGCTTTGAATTGGTTCGCATTCATCCAATATTTTGTAAACAAATATGTTTATAACGTCAAGCTGTTTACCGTTACCAAAGGTGAGATCGAGGCTTGGGGAGACTCCGGTCGGGCGCTCCCCGAGACGGGTTCGGCATGAGAAAACGATGCGATCACGCAAACACACCATCTCATCCCCCTACGGCATACCCCGAACAATTTTTTCTGTGCTCTCCTGTTATCCCCACAGGCTCTTTGGATGGAACACTTTTCTGGCGAAAGGGTAAACTCCAGCGTTCATATTAAAGAGCTTTTTTGAGGTGCTGGTCCGCTTGGGTGGTTTCTGAAAATTGGCTTACAGTCAATGCCGAACCCGCTTAAATAGAGGTAGTGAGTATAAAAGTTACAAAATGTGCAGCTTGATCTACAAATTTTCTACCTTCAAAACATACCGGACATGCTCCTGAAGGCGGCTGGAACAGGTTTCACACTCTTGTTGCTGATTTCGGACCAAGGTTGCCATGTGAAACACGCTCGTAACCCCATTCTTTTATTTGACTGGATAGAATTTGGCCCAAACCCCTTACGAAGTCAGGTGTTTCATGGTTCGTTGTGCCCTCCCGAGTTATGAGGGTTGGCGGGGAATGACGATCCGATAATTGGGGCGGATATTTATTTCTTGCCTGGCACCTAAAACCCTCACTCCCTCCGTGGCAGGGCGGGTAATCGGCAGGGGCTACAGGGGCCACGGCCCAGCCCCTGCCGCCGTAAAAACAGAGTAACGCAACCCATATCGAGCGTCAAGAGACTGGGCCACCGACGTAAAGTCGCGCAGAGAGGGTGCTCAGGCAGCCAGTAACTGGGCGTCCTCGTTGGGGTGTCGCGAACGTTTTCTGGGGCGTGCGGGAAGCGGCAAGACCTGACAGAGGTGATCGAAGATTGCTTGCTCGGGAGCGTGGCCAAGAGACTGTCTATGCCGGCTCAAATGTGATCAACGCCTTGCGGCATCGAAGATTATTCCGGCAGGTAGAAGCGACTCGGGTTGCGCTGCTTGCTGCATGCATCTCCTCTATCACGAATAGAACCTTCTTATCATCTACGGTTACGATAACTTCTTGACGCTCGATATGGGCGACGTTATTCTATTTTTACGGCGGTACGGGCTGGGCCGTGGTCCCTTCAGTCCGTGCCGATTGCCCGCCCTATCCGGAGGGAGTGAGGGCCTTACAGTTCGTCCTGATCATCCCGCGCCCAGATCATTTTTCACCACCTCATGCGATTGAGAGAATTCATTCATATCCGAAGTCTGGATGAAGGCCCGCGCCTCATGCTCAACGCCTTTCGGCATCAACGATGCGTTCCGGTACTGTTACCCGAAACAAGGAGTTTTTGAATAGATATGGCGGCTGATGGAAAGATCCATGCGACAATATGTTGAGGTGAACAAGACGAAGATCATCGGGTTGAACAACAGCCCCACGGATCGTCCGACGTCACACATGATAACGAGAACATTCCACTGCATCATAGTCATCAATACAGGTGATGGACGCAGATTGGCACGCCCTCTTTCCGATGCTCAGCAGGACTATCTGAAAGCGCTTGCAGTGAGTGCCGCTATATTCACCATGCCCGATCCCTCTGGTCAATTGCTCGCCGCTGGACTGCAAACGTCAACCGAAAAATGACCCACCTTGACAACCGAAAATTGACCCACCCCATTCTGAGTTAAAGCTGTTTGTCACCGCATCCACATTGGCACATAAGGATGCCGTAACTTTGCCAAGG